>Ga0256340_1000027_pt1 | contig 19375 bp, 15 predicted proteins | sample AtltaT_3_FD_183807 | JGI IMG/M metagenome (GOLD analysis project Ga0256340, IMG submission 183807) | Metatranscriptome of freshwater microbial communities from Altamaha River, Georgia, United States - Atl_Colum_RepC_8h (Metagenome... | ecosystem: Environmental > Aquatic > Freshwater > River...
CCCGAGAACCCTTTGCCATGTTCTCCGGCCCGCGCGGCTTCGATTGCCGCGTTGAGCGACAGCAGGTTGGTCTTGTTGGCAATGCCTTCGATGACCTCGGTGATCTTGTTGATCTTTTCCGAATGGGAGGCGATGGCATTGACCACTTCCACCATTTGTTCCATCTTGAGCATGCCGTCCCGCATGAGGTCCATGGATTCCCGGGATTTCTGGCTGGCCACGCTGGTGTTGCGGGACACATCGGCCACCGACTCCGAGGTGTGGCGTACCGCGGTGGCGACCTGCGAGATGGCGTGCGTCTGGTTTTGCGCCCCATCGGAGATCAGGCCAATCGCGTGGCTGGTCTGGTTGGCGGCCGTGGCCACCTGTCTGGCGATCTGGTGCACCGACTGCAGCGCGCGGGCGAGGGCGTCCAGAGAGGTGTTGATGTTGTTCTTGAGGTGCTCCAGATCGCCATGCCCCTGTACCGTGACCCGGTTGCTGAGGTTGCCCTGGGCCACCGCGCCCATCACATGGCCGATGTCTCCGATCATGCGCTCCATGTCACGCATGGACTGCATGGCCTGGTCAAGGCTTTGCTTGAATTCGCCGTGGATGTCGTCGTGTGCCACGTGGTAGCTGAAGTCGCCTGCCGCCAGCGCAGCGGTCAGACCGTTGAAGCCCTGCATGGTGGTCTGCACGCTTTGGATCGACTGGTTGATGGCGTTTTTCATGACCGCCAGATCGCCATGGAGCGCCGTGGTGACCCGTTGGTCCAGTCGCCCGTTGGCCAGGTGCGTGACCACCGCGTTCACTTCGGCAATGGCTTCCTGCTGGGCCTGCAGCAGGCGGTTGAAAGCCTGTGCAGTCTGACCCACCTCGTCGTTCTGGGTGACCTGGACACGGCGTGAGTAGTCGAAATTGCGGGCCACGTCGGTCACCACCTGCTGCACCTGCTGCAGCGGACGAACCACGGACCTGACGATCAGCACGGCGGCCAGCAGGCCCAAGACAGTGCCGGCAACCAGCAGCACCAGACTGGTGAGCCTGGAGAGGTCATAGGCCGAGCGTCCGTTTTCGTATTCGTCCTTGGCCACATCGAGCTGCACTTCGATCAGTTCGGAAAATTTGCCGCTGATCGGGTCGATGGAGGGGTAGAGCGCTGTCTTGGTGAATTCGGCGATGGCGGGCAGATCCTCGCGCTGCAGGATGTCCCGCAGCCTGTCGAGCTGCTGCTGTGTGCTCAGCAGCATGGGCTCGATCTCGGCCACCAGTTTTTTTTCCTGCTCGACCAGGTAGGTGGCCTTGTAGGACTTCCACTTGTCCTGGATCGTGCTTTCTGCCTGAGCCAGGGACTTGCGCGCTTCATCCCAGCTCATGTTGCCGTTGCGCACCTTGTGCGAAGTGTCGACGATGTTCACGGCATACATGTCGGCAATGACCTTCAGATCCCGCAGGGGCACCACCCGGTCATCGTAGACGCTTTGCAATCCCTGCAGCGTGGTCGACATGCCGCGCAGGCCCACCACCCCGACCACCACGGACACCAGCGACAAAAAGACCACCAGGGCAAACAGCCGGATGTTGACACTCATGTTGTTCATCATTTTGGTTGGCGCCCGCTTCTGGTGCGCGCGCCATCTCCTCTCGTTGAATAATCGTGAACTTGTTGTTGATTTTGGTGAATTATCAACAATTTTCGGTTGACACGTCTCCAAGTGCACCATCTTGGCTTTTGGTGGTGAGCAATGTCTCTGTATGCACCGGCCATTGCCGTCTGCACTGCGTCCGGCCCGCAGGCGCTGTTAAAGTCCCACCCTTTGCAGCTAAACCTTAACACCTTATGAAACGACTGATGTCCATCGGCCTGCTGGCCGCTTCCACCCTCGCTGTGGCCCAGGCACCCATCCGAATTGGTGAAATCAACAGCTACTCGGCCATTCCCCAGTTCACCCAGCCCTACCGCCAGGGCTGGCAACTGGCGGTTGAGCAGATCAATGCATCGGGCGGTCTGCTCGGCCGCAAGGTCGAGGTGATTGCACGCGACGACGCCGGCAAACCCGAAGAGGCCTTGCGCCATGCAGTCGAACTCACCTCCAAGGAAAAGGTGGATGTGCTCGCTGGTGGCTTTCTGTCCAACGTTGGTTTGGCCCTGGCCGACCATGCACTCAAGAACAAGCGCCTGTTTGTCGCCAGCGAACCATTGACCGATGCCATCGTTTGGGACAAGGGCAACCGCTACACCTTCCGCCTGCGCCCGAGCACTTACATGCAATCGGCCATGCTGGTGGAGGAAGCGGCCAAGCTGCCTGCCAAACGCTGGGCGACGATTGCGCCCAACTACGAATACGGCCAGAGCGCGGTGGCCAGTTTCAAGGAATTGCTCAAGGCCCGGCGTCCCGATGTGGAGTTCGTGAGCGAACAATGGCCTGCCCAGGGCAAGATCGATGCCGGCAGCACGCTCACGGCCACCATGGCCAGCAAACCCGATGCCATCTTCAACGTGACCTTTGGGGCCGACCTGGCCAAACTGGTGCGCGAAGGCAATCAGCGTGGTGTTTTTCCCAGGACTCCGGTGGTTTCCCTGCTCTCAGGTGAGCCCGAATACCTGGAGGTGCTGAAAGACGAGACCCCCAAAGGCTGGATCGTCACGGGCTACCCTTGGGACCAGCTGGACAACAAGGACCATGCCACCTTTGCTGCCAGCTATTACAAGCGCTTCAACGAGAACCCCAAAGTCGGTTCGGTGGTGGGCTATGCCACCATGCAGGCTATTTTTGCCGCCATCACCAAAGCCAAATCCACCGACAACGAAAAGCTGATCACCGCCTTGCGCGGCCTGAAATTCAGCACCCCCTTCGGCCCGGCGGAGTTCCGCGCTGTGGATCACCAGTCCACCATGGGGGCGTATGTGGGCAAGCTTGACCTGCGTGGCAACAAGGGCACGATGACCGACTGGCGCTATGCCGATGGCAAGAATTACCAGCCCAGTGATGCTTATGTGAAGGCGCGCCGCCCCGCCGAAGCCAACCGGTGAGCCCATCGCGGTGCAAAAGCCCCTGAGGAAATCAGGGACTTTTGCGCATGTCCGGGCCCAAGTTTTGCTTGTTCATACACTGGTGTGTTTGGCAATTTAAGCGGTATTGGCATTGCTGTTACCGTGCCAATGTTTTATCTCCGAACCGAACCGCTCGCAAAGGTAGCCTCTTGACCCCTCCCGTGTTTGTTGCCGCAAGCCGTCAGCGCTGGATCTGGGCGCTGCTGGCCCTGTGGCTTGCCTACAGTGTGGCGGTGCTGGCCTGGCATGTGCTGAGCGATCCGGTTTTGTTCGGTGTCTGCAGGACCCGCTGATATGAACCCACGTGCATCTTCCAGTGCCCTCGATGTCGAGCGCATCCTCCAGCCCCAGAGGGCCGCTGCTGACCGCATCATGCTTGTCATGATGGTGTTTCTGACGCTGGTGAGCTTTGTGGTTGGGTATTTCACCCAGACCATGGGCCTGGCCGTGGCGATCGCCTTGCCCAGTCTGCTGGTGCCCTGGGCCATTTACCGGTCTGCCCCCGGATCGCTGGCCTCACGCACCGCGATTGCGTTGGCACTGATGGTTTTTTCCGCGCTGTCCATCCAGCAGGCCCACGGCATGACTGAAACCCACTTCGGGATTTTCGCCCTGCTGGCTTTCCTGCTGTATTACCGTGACTGGCGTCCCATCGTGGCAGCTGCTGCGCTGATTGCAGTGCACCACGTGGGTTTTGGCGCCTTGCAGTACCTGGGCATGGGTGGGGTGATGCTGCTGGACGGCGATGTGCACATTGGCCTGATCGCACTGCACGCCGCCTACGTGGTGTTTGAGGCTGGCGTGCTCATTTTCATGGCGCGCATCCTGCAACGCGAGGCACTCGAATCTGCCCTGGTGGCCGATCTGGCAGGCCACATCAGCGAAGGCCGTTTTTCGGTGCAGTCGGCTGCGGTTTCGCAGGCCAAGTTCCCCCTGCTGTCCAGAGTGGTGCAGATGCAGCAGTCGCTGCAGGCCACCCTGCAGGACATCGTGGGCGTGATGACGGCCGTTGCCCAGGGTCACCTGGGTCGCCGTGTCACGGTCGATGCCCGTGGCGACATGGCTTTGCTCAAGGACAACATCAACCAGAGCATCCAGAGTCAGCAGGCGGTGTTCGAGGACATCACCCGTGTCATGCAGGGCGTGGCAGAAGGCGATTTCAGCTGCCGTGTGACGGCGCAGGCCAAGGGCGAACTGGATGTGCTCAAGCAAAACATCAACCAGAGCATGTCTGCCCAGCAGCAGGTCTTTCAGGACATCACCCAGGTCATGCGCAGCGTCGCCGAGGGCAACCTGATGCGCCGGGTTTCGGCCGACGCGCGTGGCGAGCTCGATGCCCTCAAGCAAAACATCAACCAGTCTCTTGATGCCTTGCGTGGTGCCATGACCGCCATCCATCAGAATGCGCGGCAGGTGGCGGCTGCTTCGAGCGAAGCCTCCAACGCGATCGGTCAGATCTCCGACGGTGCGCGACACCAGACCGACGCCATCGGGCAGGTTTCCAGTGCGGTGCGCCAGACGGTCACTTCGGTGGCCGAAGTCTCCAGCAACACGGAGCTCGCCAGCCAGAAATCCCGCCAGTCCTTTGCCCTGGTGCGTGCCAGCATGGAAAAGATGGAGGAGATGGTCAAGGTGGTGAACAACATCGCCGCCAACTCCGAGAAAATCAACAAGATCACCGATGTGATCGAAAAGATCGCCAACAAGACCAATCTGCTCTCGCTCAATGCCGCGATCGAGGCTGCTCGCGCCGGTGAGCACGGAAAGGGTTTTGCCGTGGTCGCCGATGAGGTGGGCAAGCTTGCCCTCAACAGTGCGGAAAGCTCCCAGGAAATCGCCTTGCTGGTCAAGCAGGCCGTGCTGGAGGCCAACAGCGCCGTTCGCGCCGTCATGGAAGTGAACCAGGACATGTCCGGCATCGAGGAAGAAACTCGCCTGACCGACCAGATGCTGCAGCGCATTGCGGCGGCACTGGAGCAGCAAAGCGTGGCGGTCGAGCAGATCAATGCCAACCTGAACAACCTTGATCAGATTGCCCACAGCAACGCCTTGGCATCCGAGGAAATTGCTGCGACGATTGTGGAACTGTCCAAGATCGCCGATGCCACGCGCCGCGAGGTGCAGCGCTTCGAGTCCTGAGGACGCCCGATGGCCGCGGTCCACCGTGTGTGCGCTGCGGCCTGTCACCGCTGACTTGCATGACCGACACCCGTTCTTCCGATCTGGATTGCCTCATGCTCGACCAAGCCGATGTGGGCCTGGTGCTGGTGGACGCCGACAGCGGCCGCATCGTGCGCCTCAATCCCGCCTGGCCCCGCTGGACAGGCCGCTCCGCGTCTTCCTTGCTGTCCTCGGTGTTCTGGTCCGAGGCCGGCTGGAAGCAGCCGCAGGTGGTGCAAACGCTGCTGTCTCTGGCCAATCTGCCGCTGCCGATGCCGGCCATGTCCGTTACCGCCAGCGGTCCACAGGGTGAGGATGTCCCCGTCACGCTCAGTGCCCGCCTGGTCGATGCCGGCCCCCGTCGGCTGGTCTTGTGCACCCTGCTGCGTGAAAACCTGACGGCAGGTCGGCATGCGGTCTATCACTCTGCAGACGAGATCGCATTGATGCAGGTGGTCCAGACACTGATCACGGTGCTGGAGGTTCACGACCCCGATTCCATCGGTCACCAGCGCCGCGTGGCCGATCTGGCGGCGGCGCTGGCCCGGCGTTTGCAGTGGCCTGCCGCCGAAATCCAGGCGGTGGAGCTGGCGGCCCTGATCCACGACATCGGCATGGTGTCTGTGCCAGCGCGGGTGCTCGGCAAGCGCGAATTCCTGACGGCAGAGGAGGTCCGGCAGATCCAGCGGCATGTCAAGGTCGGGGTGGAGATGGTCCAGCACATTGATTTTCCCGGGCCGGTCACCAGCTTGATCGCCCAGCACCATGAGCGCATCAACGGCAGCGGTTACCCGGCCGGACTCCGGGGCAGCCAGGTGTTGCGCGGAGCCCAGCTGATCGGCATGGCCGACATGCTCGATGCCATGACCCGCGACAGACCCTACCAGCCTGCCCAGACCATGGAGCAGGCTCTGGGCACCTTGCTCATGGCTTCCGGCGTCCTGTTCGATGCGGACCTGGTCAAGGCCTGCGTGGAATTGTTCGAAGTGGACGGCTACCGGTTTCCGGTGGTGTGAACATCACATCGGTGACGAGGTCGCGGCCGGCTCCAGCCTGTGCGGCAACTGCAGCAGCTGAGCCCGTGTGAGCGGACGCGAGAACAGGAAACCCTGGGCTCTGCCGCAGCCCATCTGCACCAGGGTCTCGCGCTGCAGGGGGGTTTCCACACCCTCGGCGGTCACGTCCATGTCCAATGTTCTGGCCAGCGCCAGAATGGCCTGCACGATCTTGACGTAGCTCGGATCCTGCAGGGCCCAGACAAAGGAGCTGTCAATCTTGAGCTTCTGGATCGGCAGGTGCCCCAGGCGAGACAGGGACGAATAACCTTTGCCAAAGTCATCGATGGCAATGGCTATCCCCAGCTTGATCAGCGCATCGAGCTGCACATGCGCGTCTTCCATGCTGCTGATCAGCTCGGTCTCGGTCACTTCCATCACCAGGCCGTCATAACTGCCTGTCTTGGCCTGGATGCAGGAAGACAGCAGGTTGTAGATGCGCTGGTCGCTCAGCTGCTTGGCCGAAACGTTGAACGCCACCTGTGCGCCGGCAAAGCGTGCGCGGATCAGGTCCAGGTCATCCACGACCTGGCACAGCATGGCCTCTGTGAGCTTGTCGATCAGCCCCATGTTTTCTGCGATCGGAATGAACTCGGCCGGAGATACCTCACCAAGCTCCGGGTCATGCCAGCGGGCGAGCGCCTCGAAACCGCACACCATGCCGGTCTGCAGCGCCACTTCGGGCTGGTAGTGGGGAACGATGAGCCGGGCCTGCAATGCGTCGGCCAGCCTTGCCTCGATGCGGCGGCGTCGGTTGAGGGTCTGGATGATGTCGCTGTTGAGCCAGGTCACCCGGGCACGGCCGGCGTCCTTGGAGAACTGCAAGGCCGAATCGGCCATGACCAGCAGGTCATTGAGGTTCTGGGCGTGGTCCGGATAGACCACCGCACCCACCGAAAAGGACGCCTGGGTCAGGATGCCGCCCGGCAATTCGATGCGGTGAGTCAGGCTCTGCATTGAAGCCTGCAGCCGTTGCTGCATGTTCGATGCGTCCTCGTCCATGTACAGCACGGCAATGAACTCGTCGCCCGAACGCCTGCACAGAAAGTGGGGCTTGGGCAGATAGCGTGTGAGGCCTTGCGCGATCTGCACGATCACCTGGTCGCCTTGCTCGTGGCCGTAGCTGTCGTTGATCAGCTTGAGGTGGTCCAGGTCGATGAAGAGCAGGGCAAAGCGTTGCTCCCCGGTCTGCCCCAGGTCCGGGTCCAGCAGACGTTCCATCATCTCCGAAAAGGCCCGGTAGTTGGGCAGGCCTGTCAGCGGGTCCTGGTAGCTGAGCTGGCGCAGTTGGTCTTCGGCCTGCTTGACGGCGCTGATGTCAGAGAAGATGGCGACATTGCCCAAAACCTTGTGCTGCTCGTCAATCAACGAGGACACCGCCAGCATCACCGGGATGGGGCGGTGGTCGCGGGTCAGAAAGAAGGTTTCGCCGCGCCATTCGCCCTGTGTGCGCACGGTTTCACCGATGTTCGCCCCCTCCTGCGCGTTGTCCTGCAGGCGGTACAGCAGGCCGGCAGGCTGCCCCATCAGTTCTTCCCGCTGGTAACCCGTCATGCGCAGCAAGGCAGCATTGACATCGGCGATGCGGCCCTGGTCATCGGTGATCAGGATGGCCTCTGCCGCAGTCTCGAACACCCTGGAGGAGACCAGCAGTTTCTGGCTGATCGCCCGCTGTCGCAGCACGATGGCCTGCACCGCGTCAAACACGGCGGTGATTTCGTCACCGACATTGTCATGAACCACCTGGGCATGGCCTTCCAGGGCCAGCTTGGATGTGACGCGCACCAGCGCGTCCAGGCGGTCGGTCAGGTCTTTGGCAAAAGTTTCAGCCCAGCGTCCCAGTCGTCTGTAGAGCCAGCCACCGCTGACCAGCGTCAGCGCTACCGCCAGCATTGCCACCAGCAAGCGCTGCCAGACCGGCATGGTCACTTCGATGTAAAGCGGGATTTCATGCCGCTCAAACCGCACAGGCAGGCTCGCATGCATGCGCAGCAGTGACCATGCGGCGCCAGGCCTGGGTGCATCCAGGGCGTAGCGAACGCTCAGCCTGTCTGGCAGCCCGAGTCCGGAGAGCTCCCTGCTCAGGTTCACGCTGCTCAGGAGAATGCCCACCGGGCTGTCGGCAAAGGGCGCAACCACCGGCAATGAAAAAACCAGCAGCTGATCTGCCCCCATGCCGTGCAGCTCGACCTGCGGCAGTGCTTCTTCGATGGTGCGCTCGATGGCTTGCGCAGACAGGCGTGGCCGCTGGCTGGAATTGGGGCTGAGGATGAAGTCTCGCCCCCGGTAGTCCAGCACATCGATCTGGTAAGAGGGGTTGCGGTTGATCTTGGCCAGCAGGGGCTCAAGGTAGGTCTCGCGACCGGCGGAATCGGTCAGGCCGGTCCAGACCACCGAGGAGTTGCCAACCGAGTCCGACTCCCGCACGATGGCCGAAAGCTCCGCCGACAGCTTGGTCGAAATCAGGGCCTCGTACTGACGCAGCTGGCTGTGGTGAAAGAAAAACACACTGGCGAGGGCCAGCAGGAAAATCAGTGCGGTGAAGCCCAGCACATAGGCGCCCAGAATCCTGAGCAGGCGGTTGCTGATCTGTTGACGCAGGGACACCGAAGGCATGGGCGGCAGGAGGGTCAGGGAATGGGGGTCAGGCTGCCGTCGCTGCCCACACGCACGAACAGCACCTGGGCAGCGTCAAACGCATCGTGGCGTGTGGCGGTAAAGGGGACTTTGTAGTCCCGCACCGCCCCCGAAAAGGCCGGCAGCTTCTCCAGCGCATCGCGAACGCGACTGCCGTCGGTGCTGCGGGCGCGCTCCACAGCCATGGCCACCAGATGTACAGCGTCATAGGCGTGGGCTGCACCCACCGGGCTGGGGATGGTCTGCGGGGTTTTGTATGGGCTGTTGGCATGGATCCACTGTGCCAGCTGGCGTGCCCTGGGGCGGGGGTTGTTCAGGAATGAAAAAGTCTGGATCACGTCAAAAGTCACCATCTCCAGGGCATCCCCCACCATCTGGTGCAGCACACCGCCCACGGTGCCCCAGTGGGCCACCACCGGCAGCCTTTGCGTCACCGGCAAGGCTGCCATTTCCTTGAGCAGGATCGAGGCCTCTTTCTCGTTGCCCACGAACATCAGGCCTTGCCCTTGGTTATCGAGACATGTGCGATAAGCCTCTGCGAAGCTGGTGTCTCCCCAGTTGTACCAGCGCACCACACCAAAATTGATTTTGTAGCGTGACGCCTTGGACTTGATCACTGTGTCGGCTGAACGCCCCCAGGCTGTGTTGGGCAGGAATGCGCAGGCCTGAGAGACTTTGTAGCTGCTCGCCAGCCGACGCATCATGGCCTCGACACCCCAGTCATCTTTGAGGGAGACGCGAAATGCGTAAGAAGGGCGGTAGTTGTGCTCGGTGATGAGGTCTGCCGAGCCCCAGACGCTGATCAATGGCACTTTGAGCCTGTGGGCTTCAGGCAGCACTTCAACGCTGATGGGGCTGTACTTGCCACCAAACACAGCCACCATGTCCTTCATGCCGGCCAATTCAATGAAATTGTCCTTGCCACGTGCCGAGACCCCCTTGTTGTCCGTGGTGATCAGCTTGAGTGGGCGTCCGCCGAGCACGCCGCCGGCGCGGTTGATTTCGTCGATGGCTGCCTTGGCGCCCAACTCGATGGCGATGGGTGCGGTATTGGTTTTTTGGCCATAAGCACCGTCAAAACCGATGAGCACCGGCAGGTTGTTGTTCAGGGCCTGGGCTCGGGGCGCCAAGGCTGCACAGGCCATGGACACAAACACAAGCAGTTGGCGAATCGACTTGTTCATGGAATTCAGATTTTTGAAAATTCTCAGCCGGATGGGTCTGCAGGCGCTCGGGTTAATACGGTTATACGATTCTTGACAAAATTGTGCTGAGTTCCACAAAAATATACCAACAACAATAACCAAATCTACCATGGCTATCCAAATTCAAGGAAAGTGGCTTCGACGAGGTATCGGCCTCATGATTCTGTTGACGGCATCGATGGTGGTTGGCCCCGCTTTGTTCAACCTGCAAAGTGCCAACGCCATCGTGAACACACCGGTTTTTTCAGTGCATTCGCCAATTTCTGGAACCGTTCTGGAGTTCAATGCGGCAGCTGGTCAGAGCGTATCGATCGAGCAGCCCCTGGGGCGAGTGCTCAATATGCGTGCCCGCGAAAGCCTGGAAAACGAGCTGCAGACGCTGCAGGAGAGGCTGAATGGACTCAAGCGACAGCAAGCCGACTGGCTGCAGCTGCAGCAGGAGTTCGCGCAACGGGCCAAACGGCACTCCGAACACGGGCTGGCCCGTCTGGAGGAGCAGTTGGCCGAAGTGGTCTCCCAGGCCCAGGCCCAGCGCGCCCAGGTACGCCAGGACAGTGACACGCTGGCCCGCCAGGAGCGGCTGGCGCAGGAGGGCTTCATCTCGCCCTTGCAGATTGATGTGGCCCGCAACACCCTGCAGGCCAGCCAGGCGCGTCTGGATGCCATTCTTGCGCGGGAAAAAATCCTGCTTGTTGAACGCCAGGCCCTCGGTGACCAGATCTACCTGGGCGATGGCCGCAACGATGTGCCTTATACACGGCAGAAACAGGAAGACCTGCGCATACAGCTGACCGAGTTGCAGACGCGGCTGCGCGAAACGCAAAGCCGGGTGGACCAGATACAGGCCCAGTTGGCGCAAGCCGGCGATAGCCAGCAAGCCTGGCAGGAGGCGCCCATCAAGTCGCCAGTGGCCGGCCTGCTGTGGCGCAAGTTTTCGGCCAACGGCAGCGAAGTGATTGCCGGGGCCGAACTCGCGCAGGTGATCCATTGTCGTGACGCTTTTGTCGACGCGGCTGTGCCTGAAAGTCAGCTGAGCCACATGACGCCAGGCACACCGGTCAAGTACCGCCTGCTGGGCACCGACACCTGGCGCGAAGGAAGGGTGCGCGCCACCAGCGGCAGCGGCAGCAATGGCGCCGACCCGACGCTGGCCGCGCAGCTGTCGCGCGAGCGCAAGGAGGGCCGCGTTCTGGTCGACATCACTCAGGACGGCTGGTCAGACCCCGAGGCCCACCTGTGCTATGCCGGGCGCATGGTCGATCTCAAGATGCCGCGGGGCTGGAGCCCCAAGGTGCTGCTCAGCCGCATGACAGCCCTCGCCGGAACGTGACCCCAACGGATTTCTTGCCGCTGTTGCTGGTCTCGGGCCTGTTCGCGCTGCTGTGGGACAGCCGGCGTGACCACCCGCAGGTCCGGGCGATGGTCGCGCTGGTGCCCGCATTGCTGGTCTTGCCCTACTGGGTCTGGCGGTTCAGCGAAACCCTGGTGGTGCCCGATGCACAGGGCACTTTGGCCCAGATATGGGTCTGGCTGGTGGCCGCAGTGGAGTTGCTGGCGTTCGTAGAGATGGGCACGTTTTTGCTCATCATGAGCCGCATCAACCAGCGCAGTGCCCAGGTCGACGCGTTTGGCCCTTGCAACATGATGGGAACGCCACCGGTCGATGTGTTCATCCCCACTTACAACGAGCCACTGGAGGTGCTTGAGAAAACCATCCTGGGCGCTCTGGCGATCGACTACCCGGCCAAGACGGTGTGGGTGCTCGACGATGGCCGGCGTGACTGGCTGCGCGCGCACTGTGCACAAAAGGGCGTGCGCTACCTGACCCGACCGGACAACCGGCACGCCAAGGCCGGCAACCTCAACCACGCCCTGGGGTACGCCAGCGGGGCCTTTGTCTGCGTTTTCGATGCCGATTTCGTGCCCTCACGTGCTTTCATTCGCCGCACACTGGGGCTGTTTTCAGACCCCAAGGTCGGCATCGTCCAGACACCACAGCACTTCTACAACAAAGACCCGATTCAGACCAATCTGGGCCTGATGCAGGAGTACCCGGACGAACAAAGGCTGTTTTTTGACCAGATGGCGGCATCCCGCGACGCCTGGGATGCCTCGTTTTGCTGTGGCTCGTGCAGCATCATGCGCCGAGAGGCGATCGATGCCGTGGGCGGGATTCCCACCGAAAGCATCACCGAAGACTTGCTCACCACGCTGGTAATGCTCAGAAAGGGCTACCGCACGGTCTACCTCAATGAACGCCTGAGCATGGGGCTGGCGGCCGAATCCATCGAGGGTTTTTTCGTGCAGCGCGAGCGCTGGTGCCGCGGTGCCATCCAGTCGCTGTTCCTGCCCTGGGGCCCTCTGGGGCCGGGCCTGACGCCGATGCAGCGGATCCTGTTTTTCCCGACCAGCTGGCTGACGCAGTATTTTGTGCGCCTGTTTTTATTGCTCATTCCGCTGGTTTACCTGCTGCTGGGCCTGATGCCCCTTCAGTTCACCCACACCAGCGATCTGGTGTTCTACCAGCTGCCCCTGATGTTGGGCCTGTTCCTGTCTACCCGCTGGCTGGTGGGCTCACACCACGCCCCGCTGGTGTCGGTACCGGCGAGCGTCTTTGCCAGCTTCAGGCTTGCCCCGACGGTGCTGGCTTCGCTGATCAAGCCATTCGGCAAGCCTTTTCGCGTGACGCCCAAGGGCTCGCTCTCGGTGCATGGCCGCAAGGTCGACCTGGTCACGCTGAGCGTGATCCTGGTCACTCTGGTGCTGACTTTGCTGGGACTCATCATCAACGTCATCCCTGAGCTGTCCGTGGTGCCTTTCAACGAATTTTTCCCGATTGCCGTGTTGTGGTCCGGGCTCAACGTATTTGTGCTGGCGCTGGCGGCTTTGCTTTGTATCGAGGGGCCAAGGCAGCGCAAGGAAGAGCGTTTTATGCTCAATGAGCCAGCAGTTTTGCAGCTGGCGGGGCAGACGCACGACTGTGTGCTGGTCGACGCCAGCGTGGACGGTTTTCAGCTTCGCCTTGCCCACCCCTTGCCGATGCCACTGTCTGCAGGCGATGTGGTCAGTCTGCAGGTCCAGGACGTGGGGAACGTGGCTCTGAACATCGTGCGCAGTGCCGGCCAGCGCCTGAGCGGGCGCTTTGTGCTGGAGCCGGAACAGCGCGACGACCTCATCCGCAAGCTGTTTTCGGGTGACTACAGCAACCAGGTGATGCGGGTGCAGACGCTGCCCATGCTGCTGCGCCGCCTGTGGGCTACGGCGATGCACTGACCATGGTTTGCCCGGCCCCTGGCGGGTTTTTCAGTTCCCTGCCCGGGCCTCAAACCTGTGGGCGGCCAGATGCATCGCCAGCGAAGGTGCCAGTGGCAGTGGCTCGCCTTCGAGCTGCGCTGCGATCAGCTCGCCACACAGCACGCTCAGGCTGATGCCGCGTGCGCCCATGCCTGCGCACACCTGCAGGCTCGGCAGGGTGTCCGGGGCGATCGGACCGACTGCAGGCAAGCGGTCGGGCAGGGTGCAGCGCAGGCCGGCCCAGGCCAGCACCCGGCCTGGCGCAAAAGCCGAGCGCATCGGTTCGCTCAGTTCGGGCAGCAGGGTGGCCAGCCGCGCATGGTTGGCGGCATGGTCTTCTTCGCGCAACATGGCCTCGGGACAGGCGCGCTCGAAGGTCGAGCCTAGGTACCAGCCGGGCTCGCCACCGTGTTCTGGGGGCAGCGGCACCCCCACCAGGAAACTGCCGTGCCCGTTCACGGGCGCATGCGGCAGTTGCGTTTGCAGTGCTGCCGGCAAGGCCTGCAGTGGGCCCATGCTGATCTGCCCGCGCAGCGGGTTCAGCGGCAGGTTGGCATCGGGCAGCAGGGCCCGTGTGTGAAAGCCGCCAGCCACGACGACATGGACAGCCTCGGCCAGCACACGGCCGTCCGCAGCCAGCGCCTGCCAGCCCCGGGGTCCCGCTTGCAGTGCATGGACATGTGTTGACCAGTGGACCTGTATGCCGGGCGTGGCCAGCTGCGCCGCCACCAGTTGGCGCGGCCGCAGCCAGGCCGCCATGCCGTGCCACAGGGCTTGTGCCTCCTCGGGCAGACCGGCGCGGGAGATCTGTTCGGGCGTGGCTGTGGTGCTCCATTCGTGGCCCTGCGACGGCCACGCATCACCCGCTGGCAGGGCTCGCTTACCTTCGACGCGGTGTTCCAGCACGCCCGACCAGGCCCAGTCGCTGCCCGACTGCAGCAGTTCGCTGCAGCGCTGCAGCGTGGCGCGTACGCCCGCACGGGTGATGCGCGAGAGCACACTGTCGTCGGGCGAGACATGTGGCGCAGTCAGGCCGGCAGGCAACCCCGAGGCGCCGGCACCCACGCCGCTTCCTGCGTCCAGCACCGTGACCTGCCAGCCACGCCGTGCCAGGCTGCAGGCCACCGCCGAGCCGGACAGGCCAGCCCCCAATACCAGCGCAGTGCGGCTGGGTGCCGTGTGCAAAGCCGGCCGCAGTTTGGTGCGTGGTGTCCATGCTGGCTGGAACACGGCTTGCAGCCGGTGCGATTTGGGCGGCAGGCCATCGGCGCGTGTCACGGCAAAGCCACACTGCGTCAGGTCTTCGCGCACACCGCGTTGCACGCACCAGGACGCCACACGTGTGCCGGTGCGGCACAACCGCGCCACGGCCTTGAGGGTGTGCAGCGACCACATGTCGGGGTTGATGTCGGGGCTGAAGCCATCCAGGAAAACGCTGTCTGCCGCTGCGTCGAGCTCGCGCAGCATTTTGTTCACGGGACCGATGCACAGCGTCAGCTGCACGCGACCTTTTTCAAAAGCGAGTCGGTGCACGCCGGGCAGCAGGCCACGCCAGGCATCGGCCAGCTGCTCGGCCAGCGTTTGCAGCTCGGGCCAGACCTGCACGCTGCGCAGGATGTCCTGCGCTGTCACCGGCCAGGCTTCGATGGAAGTGAAAAACAGGCGATCCGGCCGCTGCGGATCTTGCAGCCAGGCCTGCCAGGTGGCCAGAAAGCTCAGGCCCAGGCCAAAGCCGGTCTCCAGCACATGCCACTGGCGCTGGTTTTGCCAGGCCAGGCCAGCGCCTTCGGACGACCACAGGCCGCAGCCTTGCAAAAACACATGGCGGGCTTGCAGCAGGCCGCGGTCCATGCCATGAAAGCCTCGACTGCGGTAGACGTCGTCAAACAGGGTGCTGCGGGGCGTGCCGTCGGGCAGCCACTCCACGGGATGCGCCATGCCTTTCCCTGTCCTGAATGTCATCCCCGCTTCCCTCAATGCCATCCTCGGGATTGACCCGAGGATCCACGGATTTCCCGCACAAGCCGGGGAATGGGAAATTTCGCATCAGGCCTGGCTGGGGGGCACGTAGCCCTGCGCCTGGTCGGCACCTTCGCCAAAGAAATGCTTCTCCATCTGGCGGGCCAGGTACTGGCGGGCGCGTTGGTCGGCCAGGTTCAGGCGGTTCTCATTGACCAGCATGGTCTGGTGCTTGAGCCAGTCGGCCCAGGCCTGTTTGCTGACGTTCTCCCAGATGCGCTTGCCCAGCTCGCCGGGGTAGGGGGGGAAGTCCAGACCTTCGGCTTCGGTGCCGAGCTTGATGCATTGAACGGTGCGTGCCATGGGGTGTGCTGCCTTGATTTATCTTAAGAAGGGCTGGTTATACAGATATAAAATTTCAGTATTTCCAGTTCTGAGCCTTTCACGGGACAATCGGCGCCGGCCTGAAACCGGGACACCGTCTGTCCTACAAGCCTCCACTGTAGCAACTTCCTGATTCCTGCCTGTCGCCGGGGCCGTTCCCCGCACCATCCTCTCTGACCCATGAGTGCATTTCTCGAAGAACGCGTGTTGAGCGTTCACCACTGGACCGACCGCCTGTTCAGTTTCACCACCACCCGCGACACTGCGCTGCGCTTTTCCAATGGCCACTTCACCATGATCGGCCTGCGCAGCGAAAGCGGAAAACCCCTGCTGCGCGCCTATTCGATCGCCAGCGCCAATTACGAGGAACACCTCGAATTCCTGAGCATCAAGGTGCCAGACGGCCCGCTGACCTCCAAGCTGCAGCACATCCAGGTGGGCGACACCATCGTGGTGGGCAAGAAACCCACGGGCACGCTGTTGTGCGACTATTTGCTGCCCGGCAAGCGTCTCTACCTGCTGGCCACAGGCACCGGTCTGGCCCCGTTCATGAGCATCATCCGCGATCCCGAGACCTATGAGCGTTTCGAGCAGGTGGTCCTGGTGCACGGTGTGCGCCAGGTCAATGAGCTGGCCTACCACGACTACATCACGCAGGAACTGCCGCGGCACGAGTTCCTGGGCGAGATGGTCAGCGCGCAGCTCAAGTACTACCCCACAGTCACGCGCGAACCCTACGCGCACCAGGGCCGCATCACTGAGCTGATCGAGAACGGCAAGCTCTTTGCCGATCTGGGCGTGCCTGCGTTGAACCCGGCGGAAGACCGCGTCATGATCTGCGGCAGCCCCGGCATGCTGCGCGACCTCAAGCGCATCTGCGAAGAGCGTGGCCTGGCCGAAGGCAACACCAGCACCCCGGGCGCTTTCGTGATCGAGCGTGCGTTTGCCGACTCCTGATGTCTCCCTTCGACCATGAAACCGGCTGCGGCCGGTTTTTTTGTGTCTGGCCTGCCTCTGACTTCAGGTGCACGGTACGAACGCTGCAGAATAAACCCCAGAAAATCCTGGCGAGTGCATGTCCTGTGCGGTCAGTGGTGTGGCTTGTGCCGCGACTACCGCGCATTTGTCGAAGCATCCCACGCTGGTTCTGCGCGCTAGGTCTGGGTGGACATCGAAACCCACAGCGATGCGCTGGGTGAGCTGGACGTCGAAAACTTTCCCACGTTGCGCGTGACCAGGGGCGAGCGGGTCCGTTTTCTGGGCGCGATCACGCCCCAGCCTGAAGTGGCCGACCGCCTGGTTTCGTCCTTGCTGTCGGGCAACCTTTATCGTGTGCCTGCAGTGCCCGGGCTGGAGGGCACCGTCCAGACGCTGCGCACACTTTGAGTTCGCAGGGTTTTTTGTATAGATGATTCCCTCATTAGCAAACTAGAAATCAGTCGTTTGAATTTGAAGAAGTCACTCCCAGAATCCGCTCCATCGTCAAAACGACGAAGCATTTCTGGAGAGATTCATGACACGCCTTCACACCTTCATCACCGCCACCACCTTGGCCCTCTCGGCGCTGGCAGCCCAAGCCCAGGTCAGCCTGCTCAACGTCTCGTATGACCCGACCCGCGAGTTGTACGTCGAATTCAACCAGGCCTTTGCCAAACACTGGAAGGCCAAAACCGGCCAGGATGTGACCGTCAAGCAGTCGCACGGCGGCTCGGGCAAACAGGCCCGATCCATCATCGATGGCCTGGACGCCGACGTGGCCACGCTGGCGCTGGCCGGGGACACCGACGCCCTGCACGACAACGGCCAGTTGATCCCCATGGACTGGCAAAAGCGCCTGCCGCACAACAGCTCGCCCTACACCTCGACCATCATCCTGGTGGTGCGCGAGGGCAATCCCAAGGGCATCAAGGACTGGGACGACCTGGTCAAGCCCGGCATCAAGGTCATCACGCCCAACCCTAAGACCTCGGGCGGTGCCCGCTGGAACTACCTCGCCGCCTGGCAATTTGCCAAACGCAAATACGGCAGTGAGGCCAAGGCCAAAGAGTTTGTGAAAAAGCTCTACGAGAACGTGCCTGTGCTCGACACCGGGGCCCGCGGCTCCACCATCACCTTTGCCCAGCGCGCGCAAGGCGATGTGCTGATCGCCTGGGAAAACGAGGCTTACCTGCTTGAAAAGGAATTTGGCGCCAAATTCGATGTGGTGGTCCCCAGCCTGTCGATCCTGGCCGAACCGGCAGTGACCGTCGTCGACAAGAACGTGGACAAAAAAGGCACTCGCGCTGTGGCTCAGGCCTATCTGGAATACCTCTACAGCGATGAAGGCCAGGACATTGCGGGCAAGAACTTTTACCGCCCCATCTCACCCAAGGCACAGGCCAAGTACGCCAAGCAGTTTCCCAAGCTCAACCTGGTGACGATCGACCAAGCTTTTGGTGGCTGGACCAAGGCGAGCAAGGAGCACTTTGCCGACGGTGCCAGCTTCGATCAGATTTATGCGAAAAGGTAAGGGGCAAGGCTTGATGTGACGCAAGACCCCGACTGGCCCGTACTGTAAGAATTTGCCCAGTTCCATATTCAGGCAATAACACATGCGAACCCTCGAGCGCGCCCGCTGGCTGCTGTCCCGCGATCCCCACGGTCCTTCGGTGCGGGTGCTGCAAAAGCTGCTGCACGCGCTGGAGACCGGGGGCGATTTCAACATCGCCGAACTCTCGATCCTGCCGCACGACCGCTACCAGCTGGCGGTCGATGTGCTGCGGGACTGGCGCCAGGACTGCTATCACCTGCCGGGCATGGCGGTTGCGGGGCAGGGCGTCATCGACCGCCCCCAGTTTGCCGACACCGACGCACGACCAGAGCCGGCCTTGCCCTGATCGGCTCAAGAGCGGCAAAGTCCGCTTTTGCACGTCCAGCCTGAGGCGCAGCTATAGTGCGCACGGGCCGGCTGTTGCCGGTCTGTGCCATTTCAAAACAAACCAAAGGTCTTTGTCATGTCTTTCAACGTCCTCAGCGATGCCGCGCTCGACCAGCTTTTCCGTCAGGCCCGCACTGTCCACGCTTTCAAGCCGCTTGCCGTTTCGGACGACACGATCCGCCAGCTCTACGACCTGCTCAAGTGGGGCCCGACAGCCTTCAACGCTCAGCCAGCCCGCTATGTGTTCGTCAAGAGTGCCGAGGCCAAGGCCAAACTGACGCCTGCACTGATGCCCGGCAACGTGCCGCAGGTGCAAAGCGCAGCCGTGACGGTCATCGTGGCGCAGGACTCCCGCTTTCACGAGCATCTGCCCGCGCAATTCCCCGGCTATGACGCCAAGGCGGTGTTCGATGCCAACCCGGCCATGATCGAGCCGGCCGCTTTCCGCAACAGCAGCCTGCAGGGCGCTTACCTGATTTTGGCCGCCCGTGCCCTGGGCCTGGACTGCGGCGCCATGTCGGGCTTCAACCCGCAGGCGGTGAACGAAGCCTTTTTCCCGGACGGTCGTTTCACGGCCAACTTCTTGCTCAACATCGGTGTGGCCGATCCGGCCGGCATTTACCCCCGTGCGCCGCGTCTGGCGTTTGAGGAAGTGGCCCAGATCCTCTGATATCCCTTCTGGAAGCCCCCTTCGGCCACAGGGGTGGCCTCCCGCAAAGTGTTCACG
>Ga0256340_1000029_pt1 | contig 18960 bp, 22 predicted proteins | sample AtltaT_3_FD_183807 | JGI IMG/M metagenome (GOLD analysis project Ga0256340, IMG submission 183807) | Metatranscriptome of freshwater microbial communities from Altamaha River, Georgia, United States - Atl_Colum_RepC_8h (Metagenome... | ecosystem: Environmental > Aquatic > Freshwater > River...
AGCGAATCTAAAATTACGACCACCAGCAACAACTTTTGCGGTACGAAGAACGCAAATAAGCTTTTGGTTATATTGGCCTTCTTGGTTGTCTTTTGAACGTTGTTGTTCTGCCATGATTACACCTCAATACCTTCTTGACGGAAAGCTTCAACTAAAGCTTTCACACGACCATGATACGCAAAACCGGAACGGTCACATGCAACTTTAGCAACGCCTTTTTCACGAGCTTGCTGCGCTAGTAAACGACCAACTTTGCTGGCTTTTTCAGTTTTTGTGCCTTCTTCATCACGAAGTGTTAATGTACTGACGTGAGCAAGGACTTTACCGCCGTCGAGCACCATACCATAAATGTGCTGTGAACTTCTGTGAATGGTGAGACGTAGACGACCAATTTGTGCCACTTGACGCTTAATAATAAAGCGTGTTTTGGCAGCTCTTCTTAATCGAGCTTTCTTTTTGTCATGCATAATACTATCCTCGATTATTTCTTCTTCTTAGTTTCTTTTTGCAAGTAAGTTTTACCCTTCACGCGTACACCCTTGCCTTTATAAACATCAACTTTACGGAATGTTTGAATATCAGCAGAAGCTTGTCCTACAGCAGCTTTATTGCTGGACTCAAGGGCAATTTGTGTAGCAGATGGAAGTGAAACCTTAATATTAGCAGGCACCACATAAACATCATCGTGGGACTTACCGAGGTTTAATACTAAGAGAGTTTTACCGTTTTCTGTTTTGAGGGCTGCTTTATAACCTGTTCCTCTAAGCTCAAGTTCAATTTTAAAAGGCTTAATCAAACCTTGAATATTTGAATTTGAGTAAGAAATAGCTGTGCCAAGCATCATAGCTGTTTCACGAGAATCATCATTCTCTTCAACTGCAACATAGCTAAGCACATCGCCTTGCAAAACAGGCTTAATGCGTGGACTGTATTTGAATTGAAGCTTATCGCCTGCTTTTTCAAAATAGACAGTATTTTCTTTCTCATTAATAGTAATAGCAATGCCTTTTGTATTAAGGATATTTCGCGCTAAACGTGTTGACATTTTCGGACCTCTTAATAGACATTACATAAAACTTCACCACCGATTCCGAGGGATGCGGCTTGAGCAGCAGTCATAATTCCCTTGGAGGTTGTGACAATAGAAATCCCTAAACCACCCAAAACAACAGGCAATTTATCTTTTGAAGCATAATATTGGCATGATGTTTTAGAAATTCTTTTAATGAATTCAATAACAGGTTTGTTGTTATGATATTTAAGGATAACAACGATAGATTTTTTTTGATTTTCTTCTTCAATGCGGTAATCGCGAATGTATCCTTCATTTTTTAGGACTTCTGCAATACCTGCTTTAATTTTAGAAGAATCTAATTTAATAACGTTTTTACCAGCACGCTGAGCGTTTCTGATTCTCGTTAAAAAATCTGCAATAGGATCTTGTAAGCTCATGATTTACTCCTTACCAACTTGACATCACAAAACCAGGTAAATAGCCTTCCATTACCCAATTTCTAAAGAGTGCACGACACACCCCTACTTTACGATACGTTCCACGTGGACGACCGTTAATAGGACAGCGGTTACGAGCACGAACATAACAAGAGTCTTTTGGTAGTTTTTCAATTTGAGCAATAATATCAAATTGTTTTTCAATATCACCAGATGCAGCAACGAGTTCCTTCTTCAAGGCTTCGCGGCGGTCATAAAACTTATCAATAAGAGCTTCGCGTCTGTAATTGCGACGTACCCAACGGTTTTTTTGAGTTTTCTTTTGGATTGCCATGGTGTTCTAACTCCTACTATGACTTGAAAGTGCCGCGGAAAGGAAAATTAAATGCCTTAAGCAACTCATATGCGTGAGCATCAGACATTGCAGAAGTATTAATTGTCACATTCATACCTGAAACATTAGGATCGAGTTCATCAAGATCGAGCTCAGGAAACACAAGCTCTTTGAAGGAGAAGTTAAAGTTTCCACGACCGTCGAAACCTTTGACATCAACCCCTCTAAAGTCACGAACACGAGGAAGAACGATAGTTACAACGCGATCTAAAAATTCAAACATTTTCTCGCCACGAAGGGTAACTTTAACACCCATAGGCCAGCCATCACGAATTTTAAATCCTGCGATAGATTTTCTTGCCTTAGTAACAACCGCTTTCTGACCTGCGATTCTTGAAAGATGATCGACAGCTGTCTGGACAATTTTCTTGTCAGTAGATGCATTACCAACACCAATGTTTAGTACAATTTTGACCAACTTTGGAGTTTGCATTGGATTAGAAAGAGCAAGAGTTTCTTTGAGCTTGGGAGCGATTTTTACTTTATATTCATTTTTCAAACGAGCCATGATTAATTCCCACCTTTCTTGGATGATTGATGTTGGATTTCAGCACCAGTCGACTTGTAATGGCGGGTTTTCTTGCCACTTTCAATCACGAAACGAATTTTATCGGCTTTCTGAGTTTGAACGTTCCAAATAGCAACGTTTGAAGCATGGATAGAACCTTCAACTTTCTTGATTGATCCTGCTACTCCGGCATATGGATTTGGCTTTTGGTGCTTAGTAACAAGGTTACAATTTTCGATGATGTAACGAAGCCCAGTTCTGGTTCTGATTTTTTTCTTCAAGACACCTTTTTGACCCTTAGCTGATCCGCTAATAATCACAACAGTATCGCCTAAGATAAATTTATCATCAGCAGGAAGAGTTACGACTTTTTCATTTTTTTGCGTTAAATTCATGATCATACTCCTTATAATACTTCTTGAGCCAAAGAGATAATTTTCATGAAATCTTTACGCAACTCTCTTGTCACAGGGCCGAAGATCCTGGTGCCGATGGGTTGGCGTTGATTGTTGAGCAGAACAGCTGCGTTACCATCGAAGCGAATAACAGAACCGTCTTCTCTTCTGATAGCGTGGCGGGTGCGGACAACAACAGCAAAGCAAACATCACCTTTCTTAACACGGCCAGTTGGAATTGCATCCTTAACAGCTACTCGAATTACATCTCCAACAGCAGCTACGCGACGCTTTGATCCACCAAGCACTTTAATGCACTGGACCGAACGTGCGCCTGAGTTGTCAGCAACTTCAAGTCTTGTTTGAGGTTGAATCATAGGTAACCCCTTATAATTGTTATTAACACTACACTTAAAATTATGCAGAAACTGTTTCTAGTTCCCACGTTTTTGTTTTTGAATAAGGCTTGCAAGAGCGAATGACAACAGTATCACCTTCTTTTGCAACATTATTTGCATCGTGAACAGTAAAAACTGAGGTTAATTTCAGAGTTTTTCTGTACTTAGGATGGCTCTTTAAAAAACGGACAGAAACTTTAATTGTTTGCTCAGAGCAACAACGAGTAACAACACCGGTTAATAATTTACCACTTTTTTGTTGAGTCTGTTCAGTCACGATACTACCTCACCCATTTCTTTTTCTTTAAGAACTGTAAGAATTTGAGCAATTGTTTTTTTAACCTTGCCCAATTCAGCTGTATTTTTTTTCTCAGTGTCCGCTTTTAACATCATGCGGATAACTGATTCTTTACGGTAGGAAGAGTGAAGAGCCGCAAGAGCCTGCTCTTTCGACATCTCTCTTATTTCCCTAATATTCATAGTTGACTCCTAGATAAAGATTTTATATGCACAAAAAAAACATAAAAAATCACTAGATAACGCTAAGTATTTTAACGTAAAGCTAGAGCGAACTCTAGCTTTTTATCTATCGATTGAATGCTAAGCTTTTAAGGCGATTAGTTTTCAACAATGATTGTTGAAACTGAGAGTTTAGCACAAGCAAGTTTCAAAGCTTCTCTTGCGATTAATGGATCAACCCCGCCGATTTCATAAAGAACACGACCAGGTTGTACAAGGGCTACCCAGTATTCAACATTTCCCTTTCCACTTCCTTGACGAACACCTAGAGCTTTTTGAGTAATAGGCTTGTCTGGGAACACTCTAATCCAAATCTTACCGCCTCTTTTAATTTTACGGTTAATTGCACGACGAGCAGCCTCGATTTGACGTGAGCTGATCTGACCATGTGTTGTGGCCTTGAGAGCAATCGTTCCGAAACTAATTTGGTTTCCAGATTGTGCTAAACCGTAATTCCGTCCTTTGTGGGTTTTACGATATTTCGTACGCTTTGGCTGTAACATGTGATTTCACCTCAAGAAGAAATTTTTTCTTTGTCTAGAACTTCGCCTTTGAAAATCCAGACCTTAATACCGATAATACCGTAGGTTGTCTTAGCTTCAGCGATATGGTAATCAATGTTCGCTCTCAGAGTATGAAGAGGAACTCGACCTTCACGGTACCATTCACGACGAGCAATCTCAGCACCGCCTAAACGGCCAGAGATGGAAACCTTAATACCTTCAGCACCTAATTTCATCGCATTAGAAACCGCACGACGCATAGCTCTACGATACATAACACGGTTTTGAATTTGTTCAGCAATTGATTCTGCTGTCAAACGTGCATCAAGCTCAGGCTTTTTAATTTCTTCAATATTGATATGAACAGGAACGCTCATCAATTTTGAGATCTCTGCCTTCAAACGCTCAATGTCTTCACCTTTTTTTCCAATAACAACACCAGGACGTGCAGTATGGATAGTGATAACAGCGTTATTAGCAGGTCTATTGATTTGTATCATTGAAATCATTGCATTGCTGTAACGCTTCATAATGAATTTACGTACTGCCATGTCGGAAAATACAAAGTCTGAATAGCTCTTTGAATCTTTATACCAGCATGATTGATGCTTGAAAATTTTTCCTAAGCGAAAACCCTTTGGGTGAACTTTCTGGCCCATGGTAACTCCTAATTTCCGGTTGAAACGCTTGAAACTACAACACGAACATGACTTCTTTTCTTAAGAATTTGGTTCGCACGTCCTTTCGCTCTTGGCATTAAACGCTTCATTCGCATGCCTTGATCGACTTGGATTGTTTCAACATAAAGATTGCCAACATCTTCGTTACCATTGTTTTCAGCATTTGCAATCGCTGAATTCACAACCTTGAGAAGGATATGAGCGCCTTTTTTAGGAACAAAAGAGAGCAACTGAACTGCTTCAGTTACTGGTCTTTTTGTTAACTTGAGGTCTCTGACAATCTTTCTTAGCTTTTGCTCAGAAATCAGAGAATTTTTTAAGAGTGCTGTGTACTGCATTGGATCTACCTCTGAACATTACTTAGTTTTACGATCGCCGGAGTGACCACGGAAAGTACGGGTCTTAGCGAATTCACCAAGTTTATAACCAACAAGATCTTCGGTGACCAACAATGCCACGAAATCTTTACCATTATGGATCATCATGGTTACGCCAACGAAATCAGGAATGATAGTCGAACGACGTGACCATGTTTTAATCACAACACGGGTAGACTTATTCGCTTTTTCTTTAGCTTTAGCTACCTTAATACGTAATTTGGGGCTAACGTAAGGACCTTTTTTAATAGAACGTGCCATAGTTTACTTTCTCACTTAACCTTTCTTCTTATCTAGATGACGCGAACGAACAACCATCGAGTTATCTTTGTTACGACGTGTACGTGTTCCTTTAGGCAGACCTTTTGGTGAGCATGATGGACGTCCTCCAGAAGTACGGCCTTCTCCCCCTCCTAATGGATGGTCGATCGGGTTCATCGCAACACCACGAACTGTAGGTCTAATACCTAAGCGGCGTTTACGGCCAGCAGTACCTGTCATACAGAGGTTATGATCAGTGTTACAAATTTCACCAATAACTGCGCGACACTCAAGGCGAACTTTTCTCATTTCACCACTACGTAGTCTTAACACAGCATATTGACCTTCTTTAGCCATCAACTGAGCGGAAGCACCTGCTGAACGAGCTAATTGAGCTCCTCTACCAGGCTTGAGTTCGATCAAACAAATAACAGAACCGACAGGAATAGAACGAATAGGTAAGCAGTTGCCATCACGAATAGGAGCGTCTGGGCCAGAAACGAGTTCAGCACCGACAACCATTTTTTGTGTGGCAATAACATAGGAGCGCTCACCATCAGCGTAGCAAATTAATGCAATATTAGCTGTACGGTTAGGATCGTATTCGATACGCTCAACTTTAGCTGGAATTCCATCTTTGAGTCGTTTGAAGTCAACAATCCTGTAAAGACGCTTTACACCACCACCACGATGTCTAACAGTAATGTGGCCATTATTATTACGTCCGCCTGTTGAGTGCTTTGACTCAACAAGACTTTTAAGTGGCTTGCCTTTGTAAAGATCAGCATAGCTCTGAAGAACCATGCCTCGACGACCGCTGGTATACGGTTTGCAGTAAATTAATCCCATAGCATCACCTTATTTATCAAGATTTTCTAGTAAGATCTCATGACCTGGTAGCACCTTAACAAAAGCTTTTTTCATTAGTTTTTGTGAAGTATGCTTGCGGCCAGGATGACGAACAGTGATCTGGCAATGCAGGTACGGACGTTTTCAACACCAACGTTAAAAAGAGCTTCTACAGCACTTTTAACCGTTTTTTTGGTAGCTGTTGTTTCAACTTCAAACGTATAAGTTCTATCAAGTTGTGCTGTTTTTTCAGTCACGATGAGCTTTTTGAGCACCTTTCTTAGACTTGGGTTCATTATGCAAAAATCTCCTCAATAGTTTTTAAAGCTTCAGGATGAACAACAACGACCTCATGTTTTAATAAAATGACAGGATCAAGCTCGTCTGTTGTAATAACTGTTACATTAGGCAAGTTACGTGCTGACAAATAAAGTGTCTCATTGAAATCATCGAGAACGATCAAAGCATTTTGCTCTAATTGTTGATCAACAAACCATTTCACCATATTTTTGGTTTTGTAATCTGGCACTGTAATTTCACCAACAAAAAGACGGTTATGTGCTCTAAGCCCAGAAAGGATTGAGCAAATCGCTCCACGATACATCTTCTTATTAACTTTTTGGTAATAATTAGGTTTGGAAGAACCGAAGGTCATACCACCGCCAACGAAAATCGGGCTTCTGATAGAACCTGCACGAGCACGACCCGAACCTTTTTGAGGACGAGGCTTACGACCACCGCCAGAGACTTCGCTGCGATTTTTCTTTAATGGCGAGCGATCAGAAGCATCGGAGAATCGGTGTGATTGAGCACGTTGGTTTGCTAAATAGGCTGTAACAACCTGATGAACAAGCGCGCTGTTGACTTCTCTACCGAATACAACATCGGAAGCTTCAACATGCTGACGGCTTTGGTCATTAAGTAAAATTGATTCTAGTTTCATCGGAGACACCTTACACTACTTCGCTAGATTTAACTGCAGGTTTAACAATAACGTAGCCACCTGGAGCACCTGGAACCGCACCCTCAACTAGGATGTAATTTTTCTCAACATTCACTTCAAGAACGTTTAGGCTTTGTACAGTGACGCGCTCATTACCCATATGTCCAGCCATTTTCTTCCCTTTGAAGACTTTACCTGGAGATTGGTTTTGACCTGTTGAACCGTGAACACGATGGGAAACGGAGTTACCATGTGATGCGAACTGTCCACCGAAGTTGTGACGCTTCATAACACCAGCGAACCCTTTACCTTTAGAGATCCCTGTAACATCAACTTTGGAAATTGATGAGAAAAGTGAGCAATTAATTTCTTGCCCAACAGTAAAGCCTTCAAGGTTATTTAGGCGAAACTCTCTCAAAATAGCTCCGAAAGGGTTTGCTGCTGTGGAGTTAACCAATGCTTTCTTATAATGTCCTTTAAGCGCTGCGCTAACACGTTGAGGTTTTTTTGCACCTGATGTTAACTGAACAGCATTATAGCCATCATTATCAACTGTTTTGAGTTGTGTGACGTAGTTAGGATCAACTTTCAGAACAGTCACCATTCTTTGGCCATCTTTAAAAATAGATGTCGATCCTACTTTTACGGCGATCAAGCCGAGTGAATTTTTACTCATTTTGGCACCTACTTAATATACACTTGTACACCAGCTGCTAAATCTAAACGCATGAGAGCGTCGATAGTTTTATCAGATGGTTGAACAATGATGATCACACGAGAGTGAGTACGTTGTTCGTATTGATCACGCGCATCTTTGTTGACGTGCGGTGAAATCAGAACGGTGTAACGCTCAATTTTCGTTGGTAAAGGAACCGGACCTCGAACGTGCGCACCAGTACGGCGCGCAGTCTCAACGATTTCCTTCGCTGAACGATCGATAAGCGTATGATCGTATGATTTTAGAGTAATAACGATTTGTTGGTCTTTCATGATAAACCCCTAACTCTAGCCTTTATTTTTCACTAATTGCTCAGCAACAAAGGCTGGAGCTTCACTATATTTTTTAAATTCCATTGAATAGGTTGCTCTACCTTGAGACATGGAACGAACATCAGTCGCGTAACCAAACATTTCAGAGAGAGGAACTTCACAACGAATTTGTTTTCCGGAAGGTCCATCTTCCATCCCTTGAATCACGCCACGACGACGGTTGATATCACCGATTACATCACCCATGTATTCTTCAGGAGTAATAACTTCTACGCTCATAATTGGCTCAAGAAGGACTGGCTTACAACGTCTAGCACCTTCTCTAAAAGCTAATCCACCAGCAAGTTTGAACGACATTTCTGAGGAGTCAACATCATGGTAACTTCCGTCAAAGAGAGTAACTCTAACGTCAACAACTGGATAACCAGCAAGGATACCGTTCGCCATTTGCTCTTCGATACCTTTGTTAACTGCAGGAATGTATTCTTTGGGAATCACACCACCGACGATAGCGTTCACAAATTCGTATCCAGCACCTTGCTCACGCGGTTCGATCTTGACCCAAACGTGTCCGTATTGACCACGACCACCAGATTGACGCACAAATTTGCCTTCATGTTCGACTGCCTGGCGAATGGTTTCACGGTACGCAACTTGCGGATTACCAACGTTAGCTTCTACTTTGAATTCACGCTTTAGACGATCGACAATAATCTCGAGGTGGAGTTCACCCATACCTGAAATAACTGTTTGCCCTGTTTCTTCATCTGTTGAAACACGGAAAGATGGATCTTCTTTAGCGAGACGGCCAAGGCCAACACCCATTTTTTCTTGGTCAGCTTTAGACTTAGGCTCAATAGCAATCGAAATTACAGGCTCAGGAAAGTCCATTTTTTCAAGAACGATTGGTTTGTTCACATCACACAGAGTATCTCCAGTGATAGTATTTTTTAAACCTACAACAGCAGCAATATCACCAGCTTGGACATACTTGATTTCTTCACGGGTGTTAGCATGCATCTCAAGAATACGACCAAAACGCTCTGTCTTGTCTTTTAATGAGTTGAGGACAGTGTCACCAGCAGCTAGTTTACCAGAGTAAACACGGAAGAAGGTTAATGTTCCAACGAAAGGATCGTTCATAATTTTGAACGCTAATGCAGAGAAAGGCTCATCTTCGGAAGGGCTACGTGTTAACTTCTCTTCAAAATCAAGATCTGTTCCAGAGACAGGGCCAATATCTAAAGGCGAAGGTAAGTAGTAAAGAACAGCGTCTAGCACAGCTTGAACGCCCTTGTTCTTAAACGCAGAACCGCAGCAAACTGGAATAATTTCAGCTTTAATTGTACGGTCACGCACTGCTGCACGAATTTCTTCTTCGGTTAGATCGCCTTCTTCAAGATATTTATTCATCAAATCTTCATTTGATTCTGCAGCTGCTTCTAGTAACTTTTCACGATACTCTTTAGCTTGAACTGCGCACTCAGCTGGGATATCAACAAGATCGTAGGTCATCCCTTGGTTGTGTTCATGCCACAAAATTGCTTTCATGCGAATAAGATCGATAACACCTTTGAAATTTTCTTCAGCTCCGATAGGCACTTGAAGGGCAACAGGATTCGCTTTTAAGCGAGTAGTGATTTGACCAAGTACACGATAGAAATCAGCACCGGCTCTATCCATCTTGTTAACAAATGCCATACGGGGTACGCGATATTTGTTCGCTTGACGCCATACGGTTTCTGACTGTGGCTCTACTCCACCTACTGCGCAAAAGACTGCTACTGCGCCATCCAATACACGTAATGAACGCTCTACTTCAATAGTAAAGTCTACGTGACCTGGGGTATCAATGATGTTAATACGGTGTGGTTCGAACTGTTGGTCCATCCCTCTCCAGTAGCATGTTGTTGCTGCTGAAGTAATGGTAATTCCGCGCTCTTGTTCTTGCTCCATCCAGTCCATGGTCGCAGCGCCATCATGAACTTCACCAATTTTATGGGATTTCCCTGTATAAAACAGAATGCGCTCAGTCGTGGTGGTTTTACCAGCATCGATATGCGCCATAATCCCTATGTTTCTGTATTTGTTTAAATCAACTGCCACAGTCATTACTCCTCATTACCAGCGATAGTGCGCGAACGCTCTGTTAGCTTCAGCCATACGGTGAGTATCATCTTTCTTCTTGATAGCACCACCACGACCTTTTCCACCACCTTCACGATCTTCAGCATCAATGATTTCAGCCATTAGCTTTTCAGCCATGCTTTTACCTGGACGCTTACGAGCAGCTTCTAAAATCCAGCGGATTGCAAGAGTTTTTGCGCGATCATGACGAACTTCAACTGGAACTTGATAAGTAGCTCCACCAACACGACGTGATTTCACTTCGATATCTGGCATTACGTTAGAAAGAGCTTTATGGAAAACTTTGAGTGAGTCAGCTTCAGAAAGATGGAACTTAGTCGCAACACCTTCTAGAACAGTATAAAGGATCTTACGTGCAACATCTTTTTTTCCATCATACATCATGTGATTGATGAATAATGTAACATCAAGATCATTGTAACGTTGATCAAGTAGGACGACTCGTTTTTGTGCTTCACGTCTTCTCGACATAATTCATTACCTCATTAAGCAGCTTTTTTATCTTTAGGACGTTTCGCACCATACTTGGAACGACCTTGACGGCGTTTATCAACACCAGATGTATCGAGTGCACCACGAACTACGTGATAACGAACCCCTGGCAAGTCAGGAACACGTCCGCCACGAACAAGCACAACAGAGTGCTCTTGCAGGTTGTGACCTTCACCACCGATATAAGCTGTGACTTCAACGCCATTTGTCAAGCGAACACGAGCAACTTTACGAAGTGCTGAGTTAGGCTTTTTAGGAGCAGTCGTGTATACACGCACACACACACCTCGTTTAAAAGGGCATGAACGTAATGCAGGACTTTTTGACTTATACACACGCTTTTTACGGCAGTTGCGTAAGAGCTGATTAGTTGTTGGCATAGTTATTTTCCCCAAAAATAGGCAAAGCGAGGTCATGGATGACCTCACTCTCCGTTAAAGATTAACGAAAGGCTGCAACGACGGCAGCCTATTGTTGTTCAAGGCTTAAAGCCAAGGAATTCTTTCAAACTTCTTGGAATTGTAACAGATTATCCTGCGACGATCTAGAGCTAAGACCAAGAGTTTGAAAGAGCCTTAATTTAATTAGGATGATTGCGCTTCATTTAGTGCATCATGAAGAGCAGATTGAGCTTGTTCAGCTGTGATCGGGTCGTTCGCGTTGCGACGAATACGTTTTTGTTTATCGTGGTAAGCCATACCAGTTCCAGCCGGAATAAGTCTACCAACAATAACGTTTTCTTTAAGCCCTCTCAGATCATCACGCTTTCCAGCAATAGCGGCTTCGGTTAAGACTCGAGTGGTCTCTTGGAAAGATGCTGCTGAAATAAACGATTCTGTAGCTAAAGAGGCTTTAGTGATTCCCATCAGTTGATGCACACCTGATGCAACTCTCAACCCTTCTTTCTGAAGTTTCAGATTATTGGCTTTAAAGGCGCGATAATCAATTTGCTCTCCAGGAACACAAGATGAATCACCGGTATCAGTGATCTCTACTTTCCTTAACATTTGCTTGATGATGACTTCGATGTGCTTGTCAGAAATCAATACGCCCTGTAAACGATAAACGTTTTGAATTTCAAAAATGATGTAGTTAGCAAGCTCATCTACACCTTTCAAGCGCAGAATATCATGAGGATTGGTTGGACCATCTGCAATAATATCACCGACTTGAACGATTTCACCTTCAAAAACGTTTAGATTTCGCCACTTAGGAATAAGTTCTTCGTGAACACGCTGTCCATCTTGCGATGTAATAATAATTCTACGCTTACCTTTTGTTTCTTTACCAAAAGAGACATACCCTGAAATTTCTGCCAAAACAGCAGGATCTTTAGGACGACGAGCCTCAAAGAGATCTGCCACACGTGGAAGACCACCAGTGATGTCCCTAGCTTTTGAGGATTCTTGCGGAATACGTGCTATAACATCACCGATCTGAACAGGTTGGCCATCATCATAGTTAATAATTGCGCCCTTAGGTAGGAAGTACTGAGCTGGAATTTTAGATCCAGGAATCATAACTTCATGCCCTTCTTCGTTTACTAAACGAATTAGAGGACGTAATTCGTAGGTTGTACCTTTACTTGTAGACTCGCCCACAACAATACTGGTCAAACCTGTAATTTCATCAGTTTGCTTGGACATGGTAATACCATCAAGCAAATCATGGAACTTCACGCAACCAGATACTTCAGAAATGATCGGGTAAGTGTGAGCGTCCCACTGAGCTAATAGTTGACCTGCCTGAACATGTGCATGATCAGCAACTTCAACAGTAGCACCATACGGTAACTTATGTCTTTCGCGCTCAACACCCATATCGTCATGAAGGACGATTTCACCTGAACGGCCAGTAACGATAATTTTCGTATCGCGATTGACAACGTATTTAAGATTATTGAAACGTACAGTACCGTTACGCTTAGTTCTAACTTCGTTATCGATTGCTCCACGTGACACCGCACCCCCGATGTGGAACGTTCTCATGGTTAGCTGTGTACCAGGTTCACCGATAGACTGAGCAGCAATAATACCGATAGCTTCCCCTTTATTGACGAGATGGCCTCTAGCTAAATCACGTCCATAGCATAAAGAGCAAACACCATATTCAGCTTCGCAAGTGATTGCTGAGCGAACTTTAATAGAATCAATACCTAGTCGATCGATTTGATAACGATGAGACTCACTGATAAGCTCGCCTTTGGCAATCACAACTTCTTTGGTTTCAGGATCGATAATATCTTCAGCAAGTGTACGGCCAAAAACACGCTCATAAAGGGTTTGAACAATATCGCCACCTTCAATACGCGGTAGAACCTCTAAACCTTCATTTGTTTCACAATCATATTCTGAAACAACAACATCTTGAGCAACATCAACAAGACGACGTGTTAGATATCCTGAGTTAGCTGTTCTAAGCGCAGTATCAGCAGCTCCTTTACGCGCTCCGTGGGTTGAAATAAAGTATTGCAATACGTTTAACCCTTCACGGAAGTTAGCTGTAATAGGCGTTTCGATGGTCGATCCATCTGGACGAGCCATCAGACCACGCATACCGGCTAACTGTCTAATCTGAGCTTGAGAACCCCTTGCTCCTGAATGCGCCATCATGTAGATGGAATTGAAAGAGTCTTGCTGTTTGGTTTGACCATCTTTGTCAACATAAGTCTCAGATGAAATCAATTTCATCATCTCTTTTGTCACTTCATCGTTGGCTTTATGCCAAATATCGACAACCTTGTTGTAACGCTCACCACCTGTTAATAACCCTGATGAGTACTGATCTTCAATCTCTTTAACTTCAGACTCAGCCTGCTTCAAGATTTCTTCTTTTTCTTTAGGTACAAGAAGATCGGTAACCCCAATTGATATGCCTGATAATGTTGCATATCTGAATCCGGTATACATCAATTGGTCAGCCAAAATAACAGTGTCTTTCAATCCACAAGCACGGTAACACTCTTTAATAAGTCCAGATATTTCTTTCTTAACAAACACCTTATTCACAGTCTCAAAGCTTAAAGCTTCAGGAAGAATTTGTGACATAAGAACACGGCCCACAGTTGTATCAACAACTTGCCCTTTGTTTGTAGCGCGAGATAAGCGAACCTTGATTGGTGCATGCAAGTGCGCGATTTTGGATTGGAAAGCACGCTCAACTTCTTTTTCGTCCGCAAAAATCATCCCAGCTCCATCAGCCATAGGATTGATCCTTGTCATGTAGTACAACCCAAGAACAACGTCATGAGATGGAACAATAACAGGCTCGCCGTTTGCAGGAGAAAGAATGTTATTGGTTGACATCATCAGAATACGTGCTTCTAATTGAGCTTCAACAGTTAGTGGAACGTGGACAGCCATTTGGTCACCGTCAAAGTCTGCGTTATATGCGGCGCAAACTAATGGATGAAGCTGAATAGCTTTACCTTCAATCAAAATCGGTTCAAAAGCTTGAATCCCTAAACGGTGCAATGTTGGTGCACGGTTCAGAAGAACAGGGTGCTCACGAATAACTTCTTCTAAGATATCCCAAACTTCTGGAACTTCTCTATCAACGAGCTTCTTAGCTGCTTTAATAGTTGATGCTAAGCCACGAGTTTCGAGCTTTGCAAACACAAACGGTTTAAAGAGCTCAAGAGCCATTTTTTTGGGCAAACCGCATTGATGCAATCTTAGTGTGGGTCCAACAACGATTACAGAACGACCGGAGTAATCAACACGCTTTCCGAGCAAGTTTTGACGAAAACGACCTTGCTTACCTTTGATCATGTCTGCTAATGACTTAAGAGGGCGCTTATTGGTGCCGGTTATAGCGCGTCCACGACGGCCATTATCAAATAGAGCATCAACTGCTTCTTGCAACATTCTCTTTTCGTTACGCACAATAATATCAGGTGCATTAAGTTCTAAGAGGCGCTTGAGTCGGTTGTTTCTATTGATCACGCGACGGTACAAATCATTAAGATCAGAAGTCGCAAAACGTCCGCCTTCAAGAGGAACTAGTGGTCTTAAATCAGGTGGCAGAACTGGAAGAACAGTTAAGATCATCCATTCTGGACGATTTCCGGATTCTAAAAATTGCTCTAAAAGTTTAAAGCGTTTTACTAATTTCTTTTGACGAGTTTCTGAAGTCGCTGCTTTGAGCTCTTCTTTGATTTTTTGGATTTCATTTTTTAGGTTGATACCAGAAAGCAGATCTGAGATCGCTTCAGCACCCATTTTAGCTCTAAAATCATCTCCGTAATTTTCTAAAGCTTCATGATATTCCTCTTCTGTTAATGTTTGTCCAAGTGTAAGCGGTGTTAAACCTGGCTCAATCACAACATAAGCTTCAAAATACAATACGCGCTCAATATCGCGTAAGGTCATATCAAGAATGATCCCTATGCGAGAAGGTAGGGATTTCAAAAACCAAATATGGGCGACCGGGGTTGCTAATTCAATATGCCCCATACGCTCACGACGAACTTTAGCTAAAGTGACTTCAACACCGCACTTTTCACAAATAACGCCGCGATGCTTCAATCGCTTATATTTTCCGCATAAGCATTCATAATCTTTGATAGGACCAAAAATACGTGCGCAAAACAATCCGTCACGTTCAGGTTTGAACGTGCGGTAATTAATCGTTTCTGGCTTTTTGACTTCACCGAAAGACCAAGCATAGATTTGGTCAGGTGCTGCCAGTCCAAGTTGGACGGCATTAAAGTCATGAGCTTTACCTTGTTGATAGATAGTTGATAATAAATCTTTCACGTGACTACTCCGAACACTCTGAACTGGTCTTTAATTTCTATCCAATTGAATATTCAACGCTAGCGAGCGAATTTCTTTCAGCAATACGTTGAATGATTCTGGAATTCCAGGATCCATATAATGTTGTCCATCCACAATGTTTTTATACATGCGGGTACGGCCTGAGACATCATCAGACTTCACTGTTAGCATTTCCTGCAAGGTGTATGATGCGCCATAAGCTTCAAGTGCCCATACTTCCATCTCTCCTAGACGCTGGCCACCGCCTTGAGCTTTTCCGCCAAGAGGCTGTTGCGTTACTAGTGAGTATGACCCTGTTGAACGCGCATGCATCTTATCATCCACCAAATGGTGAAGCTTAAGAATATACATATGACCAACAGTAATTGGGCGCTCGAAATACTCACCAGTTCTTCCGTCAATTAAGCGTGCTTGACCAGTTACAGGTAAATCCGCTTTTTCAAGAAGTTTTTGAATATTTGCTTCGCTTACACCATCAAATACAGGAGATGCCATTGGCACACCTTTTTGTAATTGATGTAAAGTTTCTTCCCACTCTTTGTCGGTTAGCTGGTCAAGGTGCTCAACCTGATGACTATTTGCAACAGTATAAATTGATTTCACAAAATCTTTGACTTCATGATTCAAGCCATGCTGTTCAACCATTTTGCCAATTTTCAAACCAAGTCCGTGTGCAGCCCAGCCCAAGTGCGTTTCTAGAACCTGCCCAATATTCATACGAGAAGGAACCCCTAATGGGTTTAGAACAACATCGACTGGAGTACCATCTGGAAGATATGGCATATCTTCTACTGGAACAATCGTTGAAATAACCCCTTTGTTTCCGTGACGTCCAGCCATTTTGTCACCTGGTTGGATTTTACGTTTAACAGCAAGATAAACTTTTACGATTTTTAGCACGCCGGGCGATAAATCATCACCAGCATTAAGCTTCTTCTTCAGTTTACTTAATTGCTCTTGGAACTCATCACTTAGTTCTTTGATTTTCTTAGCTGTAAGCTCAATCATGGTTTGAGCTGCATCATGATCAACAACAAGCTCTAGTACTTTGCTATGTGAAAGCTTTTCAAGATCATCTTGAGTAAGTTTGTGACCTTTCTTGAAATCAGCGCCCTTAATTACAGGAACCCCTACGAGTTGCTCTTTAAGACGTGACACCATGTTTTCTTTCATAACAGCATGAGTTGATGTTAAATCACTTTGTAATTTCGCTAAGTCAGCATCATCAATAGCTTTAGCACGATCATCTTTTTTAAGTCCATCACGGGTAAACACGCGAACATCAATAACTGTACCATTAAAGCCTGTTGGCACGCGTAAAGAAGAATCTTTAACATCAGAAGCTTTCTCGCCGAAAATAGCGCGCAACAATTTCTCTTCAGGAGTTAATTGTGTTTCACCTTTAGGCGTTACTTTACCAACAAGAATATCGCCAGCTTCAACTTCAGCACCAACATAAACAATACCTGAAGCATCGAGCTTAACAAGAGCAGACTCTGGGACACTTGGAATGTCAGCAGTAATCTCTTCAGGGCCCAGTTTTGTATCTCGAGAAATACATGTTAATTCTTCAATGTGAATTGAAGTAAAGCGATCGTCAGCAACAACTCTTTCAGAAATAATAATAGAGTCTTCAAAGTTGTACCCGTTCCAAGGCATGAAAGCAACTAGTAAGTTTTGGCCTAAAGCTAGCTCACCAAGGTCAGTAGATGGACCATCAGCAAGGACATCGCCTTTAAGAACACGATCGCCAACTTTAACAATCGGTTGTTGATTAATACAGGTGTTATGGTTCGAACGCATAAACTTAGTTAATGTGTAAATATCAACACCCGCATCATCAAATTCAACATGTTCTGAATCAACTTGAACAACGATTCTGAATCCATCGACTTCTTTAATGGTTCCTGGACGACGTGCTACAACAGTAGCTCCAGAATCGATGGCTACAGAGCGCTCCATACCGGTTCCGACAAGAGGCTTTTCAGCGCGCAATACAGGAACAGCCTGTCTTTGCATGTTTGATCCCATCAATGCACGGTTAGCGTCGTCATGCTCAAGGAATGGAATTAAAGCAGCTGCCACAGACACGATCTGCTTAGGTGAAACATCCATAAGCTGAACACGCTCTTTAGGCATAAATGCAGATTCATTTCTATATCGGCAAGGAACGATTGGATCGCTGATACGACCGGAAGCATCGATTGTAGTGTTAGCCTGAGCAATAACAAAATCACCTTCCTCGATTGCGGAAAGATAAACAACATCATTTGTTACAATACCATCTACAATCTTACGATAAGGCGCTTCTAAGAAACCGAAATCGTTGGTTCGTGCATAAACAGCGAGAGAGTTGATCAAACCAATGTTTGGACCTTCAGGAGTTTCAATTGGACAAACTCTTCCGTAATGCGTTGAGTGAACGTCACGAACTTCAAAAGATGCACGATCACGATTAAGACCGCCAGGACCAAGCGCAGAAACACGTCGCTTATGAGTAACCTCAGAAAGAGGGTTATTCTGATCCATAAATTGTGAAAGCTGTGAAGAGCCGAAAAACTCTTTAATAGCAGCAGAAATTGGTTTAGCATTCACTAGATCTTGAGGCATTAAATGCTCAGTTTCTGCTAATGACAAACGCTCTTTTACAGCACGCTCTACACGGACAAGTCCTACGCGGAATTGATTCTCAGTCATTTCACCAACACTACGAACACGACGGTTACCTAGGTGATCGATGTCATCAACTTGTCCTTTGCTGTTACGGATGTTAATGAGCTCTTTGACAACATCAACTATGTCCGAATGAGACAATGTGCCAGTACCGAGATCTGAATCACGTCTTAGGCGACGGTTGAATTTCATTCTACCAACAGTAGAAAGATCGTAGCGCTCTTCTTCGAAAAATAGTGAATTAAATAATGCTTCAGCGGCTTCTTTTGTAGGTGGCTCGCCTGGGCGCATCATTCGATAAATTTCAACCAATGCATCAAGCGGCGAAACTGTGTTATCGAGTTTTAATGTTTGGGAAATATAATCGCCTCTATCTACATCATTAGTAAACAGAATAGGGAACGTGTGAATTTGATGCTCAGCAAGCTTTTTTAAAACTTCAAGAGTAACATCATCATTCGCACTTACTAAGATTTCCGATGTTTTTGGATCGATAATATCTTCTGCGATAATTTTGCCACAGAGATAGTCATGGTTAACTTCAAAGCGAGAGACTTTTTGCTCTTGCAATTTCTTAACATGACGAATATTGACACGACG
>Ga0256340_1000032_pt1 | contig 18429 bp, 15 predicted proteins | sample AtltaT_3_FD_183807 | JGI IMG/M metagenome (GOLD analysis project Ga0256340, IMG submission 183807) | Metatranscriptome of freshwater microbial communities from Altamaha River, Georgia, United States - Atl_Colum_RepC_8h (Metagenome... | ecosystem: Environmental > Aquatic > Freshwater > River...
CAGGCCTGCTCGGCTTTGCCATCGACCGTGGCCGGCCGGAACTGGCAACGCGACAGTCCGGCGCGCGCCGCCTCGTCCAACCGCTTGTAGCCTGAGGATTTTTCCACCTCGGACTGGATGACCTTGCCGTCCACCCCGACCAGAAAACGCAGGTGCACCGTGCCCTCTTCTTCCAGGCGACGGGAGGCGCTGGGGTATTCCGGCTTCTCGCATTGCGCAGCATTGACCACAGCGGCGGTCCGGACCGCGTCGGTCCGCGGGCTGGCAGGTATGGTCGGAACCAACGGCGCGGCGGGTGCCGGCGGTACGGGCGTGCTGGTGACCGCCGTCACGGCAGCAGGGGCGGGCGACGCGGCCACAAGCGTTTCCACCGGCGGCACGTAGGCCGGGGGCGGTGGGGCATTTTTAGGAGGAGGCGGCAGGTTTCTGGGAGGCGGGGGTGGCGGGATCAAGGGTTTGTCTTCACTCAGCAGCACCGCGTCGACCACCACCTGCGCTTTCTGGGTGACCGTGCGCACCAGCCCCGACTGCAAAGCCCAGAAGAACAGCAGGTGCAGCAGTACAACCAGCACCATGCCCAGACCATGTCGGCGGGGGTGGCGCTGGCGGGTGGCGTAGTCTTGCATGTTCGGGAACGGGGGGTCAGCGCGGCAGTCTACCGCACCTGTTTCGAGTCCAAATAGGGTTTGCGGGCGAATCCCTACAATAGCCGCCAGGCCGCGCCCCGTCTAAAGCGCCGCCCCACAGACACCATGAGCCCGACCTATATCCTGACCCTCTCCTGCCCCGACCGCACCGGCATCGTGCACGCCGTCTCCGGCTTTCTGCTCGAGCGCGGCGGCAACATCGAGGAAGCCGCCCAGTACAACGACCACGACACCGGCCTGTTCTTCATGCGGGTGCAGTTCGCCTGCGGGGTCGATGCCGGCGAGCTGCGCCAGCAGTGGAGTACGTTTGCCCAAGGCTTCCAGATGGAATGGCATCTGCATGGCACCACCCAGCCCATGCGCACCGTCATCATGGTCAGCAAGGAAGGCCATTGCCTGAACGACCTGCTGTTTCGCTGGAAGAGTGGCCTGCTGCCGCTGGACATCCGCGCCATCGTCAGCAACCACCGCGAGTTCTACCAGCTGGCTGCCAGCTACAACGTACCCTTCCACCACATCCCGGTGGGCAAGGACAACAAGGCGCAGGCCGAGGCCCGTCAGTACGAAATCATCCAGGCCGAAGGGGCCGAACTGGTGGTGCTGGCACGCTACATGCAAATCCTGAGCGACGACCTCTGCCGCAAGCTCGAAGGCCGCGCGATCAACATCCACCACAGCTTTTTGCCCAGCTTCAAGGGCGCCAAGCCCTACTACCAGGCACACGATCGGGGCGTAAAGCTGATCGGGGCCACCGCCCACTATGTGACGGCCGACCTGGACGAAGGCCCGATCATCGAGCAGGACGTCACCCGTGTGGACCACAGCAAGACGGTGGAAGACCTCACGGCCATGGGCCGCGACACCGAAAGCCAGGTGCTGGCGCGCGCCGTCAAGTGGCACAGCGAACACCGCGTGCTGCTCAACGGGCACAAGACGGTGATTTTCAAATGACTTTGCGGGACAGATCTTCAGCTCTGTCCCCAACCGATCAAGGAATCCCATGAGTCTGCGCATCCCGCCCATCCAGTGCCTGCAGACTTTTGAAGCCCTGGCCCGCTTGCGCAGCGTGACACAGGCGGCCGAGGAACTGTTCGTGACGCCCAGCGCCGTCAGTCACCGCGTCAAGCAGCTCGAACAGATCATAGGTACCAAGCTGTTCGGCCGGGCAGATTTCTCGCTCACCACCGAAGGCATCGAATACCTGGCGCATGTGCGCGAGGGGCTGGCCTCGCTGCAGCGCTTTCCGTCAGCCGGTGCCGCGCCCGGGCGACGCAAGTTCCGGCTGGCTGTCACCCCCACCTTTGCCCGTTCCGTGCTGATCCCCCGGCTCAAGCATTTTCTGGACGCCTACCCCGAAATCGATATCACGCTGCAGATCAGCATCCCGCTGCTGGACGTGGTGGCCGAAGATGCCGACCTGACCGTCCGCTTCGGCCCCGGCCGCTACGCCGACATGGAGCACATTTGCCTGATCAAGGACGAGGTCACCCCCATGGCCTCGCCCGCCTGGGTGCGCGAGAACGGTCCCTTCGATGCGCCCGAAGACCTCGAAGGACTGACGCTGCTGCGCAGTCCGCTCGAACCCTGGCGCACCTGGTTCGCCGCCCACGGTCTGGACTGGCCCGAGCCCACCGAGGGGTCCTCCTTCAACGACGTCGGCCTGATGTGCGACGCCGCCGCGCAGGGACTGGGCGTGGGCCTGGTGCGACTCAAGCTCGGCGCCCCCTGGCTGGAGTCGGGCCAGCTGGTGCGCCTGTATGAACGCAATGTGCCAAGTCCGCATGCCCATTACCTGTGCTGGCGCGCCGGGGCGATGGAACGCTGGGAGTGCGCCACCTTCGCCGACTGGCTCAAAAGCGCGCTGGTCTGATCGGCATTTCACGCCGTCCTCAAACTTTCTTCAATGCGCTGGGCCTGTTCCGGGCGTACAGTAGGGCCCCATGAACAGCCCGATTCCCTTTGACGCTGCGGCGTCCGCTGAGCGCGCCGCCCTGCAGCAAACTGTGGTGCAGGCTCTTGGCCGCGTGCTGCCCGCCGACTGCATCCTCTACACCCCCGAGGACACCGTCCCCTACGAATGCGACGGCCTGACCGCCTACCGCGAACGACCGCTGGTGGTGGCCTTGCCCGAGACCGAGGCGCAGGTGCAGGCGGTGTTGAAAACCTGCCACCGGCTGCAGGTGCCCTTGGTGGCCCGCGGCGCGGGCACCGGCTTGTCGGGCGGCGCCATGCCGCACCGCATGGGCGTGACGCTGTCGATGGCCCGTTTCAACCAGATCCAAACCGTGGACCCGGTCAGCCGCACGGCAGTGGTGCAGTGCGGCGTGCGCAACCTGGCCATCAGCGAAGCGGCCGCGCCCCACGGCCTGTACTACGCGCCCGACCCGTCCAGCCAGATCGCCTGCACGATTGGCGGCAACGTGGCCGAGAACTCGGGCGGCGTGCATTGCCTCAAATACGGCCTGACGGTGCACAACGTGCTCAAGGTCAAGGGCTTCACCATCGAGGGCGACCCCATTGAATTTGGCAGCGATGCGCTGGACGCGCCCGGCTACGACCTGCTGGCGGTGCTGATCGGCAGCGAAGGCATGCTGGCCGTGACCACCGAGGTCACCGTCAAGTTGGTGCCCAAGCCGCAGCTGGCGCGCTGCATCATGGCCAGCTTTGACGATGTGCGCAAAGCCGGTGACGCGGTGGCCGCCGTGATCGCGGCCGGCATCATCCCGGCCGGACTGGAGATGATGGACGGCCCGATGACCGCCGCCGTCGAGGACTTTGTGCACGCCGGTTACGACCTGAGTGCGGCAGCCATCCTGCTCTGCGAGAGCGACGGCACCCCCGAAGAAGTCGAAGAGGAAATCGGCCGCATGTCGGCCGTGCTGACGGCCGCCGGCGCCACCGCCATTGCGGTGAGCGAGAGCGAAGCCCAGCGCCTGAAATTCTGGAGCGGTCGCAAGAACGCCTTCCCGGCCTCGGGCCGCATCAGCCCCGACTACATGTGCATGGACTCGACCATCCCGCGCAAGCGCCTGGCCGACATCCTGCAAGCCATCTCGGAGATGGAAGACAAATACGGCCTCAAGTGCCTGAACGTCTTCCACGCGGGCGACGGCAACCTGCACCCGCTGATCCTCTTCGATGCGAACGACCCCGACCAGCTGCGCCGCTGCGAGCTGTTTGGCGCCGACATCCTGGAAACCAGCGTGGCCATGGGCGGCACCGTGACCGGCGAGCATGGCGTGGGCATCGAGAAGGTCAACAGCATGTGCGTGCAGTTTTCGGCCGAAGAAAACGAGCAGATGTTCGGCCTCAAGCGCGCCTTCGACCCGCAGGGCCTGCTCAACCCCGGCAAGGTGATTCCGACCCTGCACCGCTGCGCCGAGTACGGCAAGATGCTGGTGCGCGCCGGGCAGATCAGCCACCCGGACCTGCCGCGCTTTTGATCCGGGTCAAGAGCGCAACCTCCTTCTGCGGCTCAGGGCGCTGACAGTGCTAGATTCCAGGTTCATCGAACCTTGGAGTCCTTGCATGAAAACCGCCTTGCGCACCACTCGCCGTCATCTCCTGAGCACCCTGGCCGCTCTGGGCCTGGGTCTGTCCAGCGCCCATGCCGCCGATCCGACCATCAAACTGATGGTGGGCTTCCCACCCGGCGGCGGCACCGATGCGATTGCCCGTTTGCTGGGTGACAAGCTCAAGGACCAGCTCGGCGCCAGCGTCATCGTCGAGAACAAAGCCGGCGCCGGCGGGCAGATTGCAGCCCAGGCGCTTAAGGCGGCACCGGCCGACGGCAGCGTGCTGTTCCTCTCACACGACCACACCATTTCCATCTTGCCGCAAGTGGTCAGGAACCCCGGCTTCAATACGGCACAGGACTTCACGCCGGTGGCCGGCTTTGCCACCTTCGTCAATGGCCTGGCGCTCTCGGGCGGCACACCGGCCAAGACCTTCAACGACTACATCGCCTGGGTCAAGACCAAGGGCAAGGACACCGTGGGCGTGCCTGCACCGGCCTCGGTCCCTGAATTTCTGGTCAAGGTGATCGGCGAGAAATACAAGCTCGACCTGCAGGCCGCCCCCTACCGCGGCAGCGCCCCCATGATGGCCGACATGCTGGGCAACCAGATCGCAGCAGGCACCGGCTCGGTGCCCGATTTCATCGAAAACCACAAGGCTGGCAAGCTGCGCATGGTGGCGGTGATCGGACCTCGCCGCCAGGCTCTGCTGCCCGATGTCCCGACCTTCAGCGAGCTGGGCCTGAACGGTTTTGAAGACCTGCCCTACTACGGGATTTGGGCGCCGCAAGGCACACCCAAAGCCGTGATCGACCGCTATGCCGAGGCCGTGGCCAAGGTGGTGGCTCTGCCCGAGGTGAGGGACCGCCTGACCGCATTGGGGCTGAGCGTGGGCTACATGACACCCCAGCAGCTGGGTGAACGCGAAAGGGCCTACACCGCCAGCTGGGCACGTATCATCAAGGCTAGCGGCTTCCAGGCTCAGTGAGCACCCACTGACAGGCAAGTGCTTTCAGCGCTTGCCGAAAATCGCCGTACCCACCCGAACCAAGGTGCTGCCGGCGGCAATGGCAGCCTCCAGATCGGCGGTCATGCCCATGGAGAGGGTGTCGAACTGCGGCAAGGCCAGCTCCAGGCGCACTGTCTCGAACAAACCCGTGGCGCGGCGGTGCAGCGCCACTTCTGCCTCGAAACCCTGCACCGGATCCGGGATCGTCATCAGCCCGCGCAGCACCAGCCGCGGCATCGAGGCGACTGCCTTCGCCAACGCCAGCACCTCCCCGGGCTGCGCACCTGACTTGGTGGGGCCTCCATCGGTGTTGACCTGCAGGCACACCTGCAGCGGCGGCAGGTGCGCGGGCCGCTGCTCCGACAGACGCTGGGCGGTCTTGAGCCGGTCCACGCTGTGCACCCAGTCGAAGTGTTCGGCCACCAGCCGCGTCTTGTTGCTCTGAATCGGGCCAATGCAGTGCCACTGCAGCGGCAAATCGCGCAGCGCAGCGATCTTGTCGACCGCTTCCTGGATGTAGTTCTCACCAAAGGCAAGCTGGCCTGCGGCGTGGGCTTCGCGCACCGCATCGGCATCAAAGGTCTTGGAGACCGCCAGCAGGCGAACACTGTCGGCTTCGCGGCCAGCAGCTTCACAGGCCCGCTGGATGCGGTCCCGCACGGTCTGGAGGTTTTCAGCAATCCGGGTCATGTCCCCGAGGTTACCAAAGCCCTGCGGCCATGCTGTTAAATTTCCGCTTTTCTTCAACCTGCATCAAGGCACCCACCCATGAGCAACATCGGTCAGAAAAATTACGAAGCCAGCACCCCGCACAAAGTCGCCTTTCTGGGCCTGGGTGTAATGGGCTACCCCATGGCCGGGCACCTGGCCCGCGCCGGCCACCAGGTCACCGTCTACAACCGCAGTGGGGCCAAATCGCAGGCCTGGCTGGCCGAATGCCCGGGCCATGCCAGCGCACCCACCCCGCGTGAGGCAGCCGCCGGGGCCGACATCGTGTTTGCCTGCGTGGGCAACGACGACGACCTGCGCAGCGTTGTACTGGGCGCCAATGGCGCTTTTGCCGGCATGAAGCCCGGCGCGGTGTTCGTGGACCACACCACCGCTTCAGCCAGTGTGGCGCGTGAGCTCAGCAGCGAAGCGCAAAAGCGCGGCCTGCAGTTCATCGACGCGCCGGTCTCTGGCGGTCAGGCCGGTGCGGTCAATGGCGCGCTGACGGTGATGTGCGGCGGCGACGCGGCCACCTTCGACAAGGTCAAACCGGTGGCCATGGCGTTTTCACGGGCCTTCACCTTGATCGGCGACTCAGGCGCCGGCCAGCTGGCCAAGATGGTCAACCAGATCTGCATCGCCGGCCTGGTGCAGGGCCTGTCCGAAGCGATCGCCTTCGGCCAGCATGCCGGCCTGGACATGAAACTGGTGCTGGACGTGATCGGCAAGGGCGCCGCCCAAAGCTGGCAGATGGACAACCGTGGCAAGACCATGGTGGACGACCAGTTCAACTTTGGCTTTGCAGTGGACTGGATGCGCAAGGACCTGGGGCTGGTGCTTGACGAAGCCAAGCGCAACGGTGCGCGGTTGCCAGTGACCGCGCTGGTCGACCAGTTCTACGCCGATGTCCAGAAACTCGGTGGCGGCCGCTGGGACACCTCCAGCCTGATCAAACGCCTGCGCTGAACGCTCCTGCCCATGAAAAAAGCGACCTGAGGGTCGCTTTTTTCATGCCTGCACGGTACCGGTCAGCGCGCCATCGGCGGCTGGCTCAGACGCTGCAGCTCCTGCTCGGAGATTTCCTCGAACACCCGTACCACCTTGGCCACACCACCGATGCCCCGGGCGATGTCGGTGGCACGCTGGGCCTCGCGAGCGGTCACCCGGCCCATGAGGTAGACGACACCGCGCTCGGTGACCACCTTGACGGCCGTGGCCTGCAAGTCCTTGGCATCCACGAAGGCAGCCTTGACCTGCCCGGTGGTGACCGTGTCCTTGGTTCGCTGCGACAGGCTGCTGGGGGCGCCGATCGCCAGGTCGTTGATGACCTCCCTGACATTCTCCTGGCTCTGGGCCAGCAAGGTTGCACGCGACCGGTCGGCTTCGGAGCGCACCTCTCCGGTCAGCAGCACGCGGCGGTTGTAGCTGGTGACACTCAGATGCACGCGCTCTCCAAGCTCCTTGTTGACCGCATTGGCCACTTTCAGCTCGATCGCCTCATCTTCCAGCTGGGTACCGGATGTGCGGCGGTCCACCGCCACCATGCCGCCCACGACGGCCCCCCCCACCACCAGCGGCGCGCAGCCGGACAGCAGACTGGCGCCGGCCACGGCGGCCAGCAGGATTTTCTGAAGTTGCAGTTTCATCACATCGGCTCCTGTTCCCCCAGCAACTGGGTATCGATTCCGTCACACACACAATGCAGCACCAGTTGCTGCACCTCCCGCACCCGGGCTGCCCGTTCATGCGGGATGCCCACCTGTACATCGGTCTCGCGCAACAGCCTGGCCAGCGGCCCTCCACTGCCGCCCGTGATCGCCAGCACCGTCATGTCCCGATCGTGTGCAGCACGCACCGCCTGCGCCAGTGCAGGGTCATCGCCATGCGCTGAGATCAGCACCAGCACATCGCCGGCCTGTCCAAGCGCATGGACCTGGCGCGACAGACCTTCGTCTCCCGACCAGGCCGAGGCCCAGACCGCATCCCCTCCCAGCGTGAGGGCTGCAAGTCCCGGTCGCTCACGCTCGAACCCCCCCACCAGCAGGCTGGTCAGGTACTGGGCCAGCGCCACAGAGGCGCCCACTCCGGCGACCAGCACTTTGCCACCACCAGTGACGCTGGCCAGCAGTGCCTGCACGGCCGCATCGATCGGCTTGCCCAGGGTCTCTGACATCTGGTAGTGGAAATCGGCACTGTCGATAAAATGCTGTTGGATGCGCAGCTCTTGCATGGCGCGGATCATACCTGCGCAGGGGATCACCCCGGTCTGCCGGGGACTGTCTGTTTCACCCCAAGCGTGACAAGCTGTGACGCTCAGCCGGCATCGAATGCCGCCTGCAGCCAGACCGGTCCGGCAGCCTCGATGAGCACGACATCAAAGCGCACCGGCGGCAGCCGACGCCAGCGCATCAGGTAGTGCTGTGCCGCCCGCACGATGCGCGCGCGTTTGGCCGCACCGATGCTGGCACCCGCACCGCCATGGTCCGTGCGGCTGCGCTGGCGGACTTCGACGAACACCACCGTACCGTCCGGACTCTGCATGACGAGGTCCAGTTCGGCAGCGCCACGACCGGGCATCCGATAATTGCGGGCAAGCAAGCGCAGGCCGCTGGCCTGCAGCAAGGCCAGCGCCTCGTCCTCGGCGGCATCACCACGGGCCTTGGTGCTGCGCGCATCCCCTCCCCGTCCCTGTTGGAGCATTGGCATGATTTCTTCCTCCCTGAGCACCGGCTTCGCCCATGCACTGCAGGCGGCGCAAGATGCGGCCGGGCCCCAGCAGTACCCGACACACACACTGTATGTGGTGGCCACCCCGATTGGCAACCTGGCCGACATCAGCCTGCGTGCCCTGCATGTACTTGGACTGGTGGATGCCGTGGCCTGCGAGGACACACGCCACACACAGCAAATGTTGCGCGCCTATGGCATCGAGCGGCCAGCCAGTCAGCTGCTGGCGGTGCACCAGCACAACGAGGCCGAAGCCGCACGCAGTGTGCTCGAACGTCTGGCGCAAGGCCAGCGCGTGGCCTGCGTGAGCGATGCCGGCACGCCCGCCATCAGCGACCCCGGTGCGCGACTGGTCAAGGCAGTGCGGGCGTCAGGCCACCGCGTGCTGCCGCTGCCCGGCGCCAGCAGCATCACTACATTGCTGAGCGCGGCCGGCATGACAGGCGAGGGGTTTGTCTTCAGCGGCTTTCTGCCGAGCAAGGCCGTCGAACGACAGCAACAGGTGCAGGCCATTGCCCAGGAGCGTCGGGCGGTGGTGCTGCTGGAGGCGCCACACCGCATCGGCGCACTGGCCGGAGCACTGGCAGCGCTGGGTGATCGCAGCGTCACGGTAGGACGTGAGTTGACCAAACAGTTCGAGCAGATCGAGACATTGCCCGCCAGCGCCCTGCCCGCATGGCTGGCCGAGCGGCCCGAACACCAGCGCGGTGAATTCGTGCTGGTGGTACATGACCAGGCTGCTTTGACGGATGCAGGCGAAGGCGAACGCATTCTGCCGCTCCTGCTGGCCGAATTGCCCCTGAAAACCGCCGTCCGGCTGGCCGCCGAAATTTCTGGTGAATCACGCAACGCCCTTTACCAGCGAGCGCTGGCGCTGAAAAAAGGCGATTGAACGCGGGTCAGATTTCGATCTTCGAGCCCAGTTCCACCACCGCGTTGGTAGGCAGGTTCAGAAATTCGGCAGCTGCGCTGGCGTTGTGGTGCATTTGCGCGAACAACTTTTCGCGCCAGGGGGCCATGCCACTGCCAATGGTTGGAATGACGATGTCCCTCGAGAGGAAATAGCTGGTGGTCATCGGGTCGAGCGAATAGCCCTGGTTTTGCTGCTGCACCAGCGCAGAGGGCAGATCCGGGTCATCCTTGAAACCGTAATTCACGATCACCTGCCAGCACTCATGGCCCAGCGGGGTGATTTCCAGCCGCCGGGCCGGGTCCATGCGCGGAATTTCATGGCTGCGCACCGTCACAAACAAATTCTGGCGGTGCAGGATCTTGTTGTGCTTGAGGTTGTGCAGCAGGGCATTGGGGACATTGCCGGGCTCGGCCGTCATGAAAACGGCCGTGCCGTCCACCCGGGCAGGAGGAGCAATGAACACCGCTTCCAGAAAGTCGCCCAGCTTGAGCGCGTCTGAGCGCAGCGATTCATTGAGCAAGCGCCGCCCCTCGTGCCAGGTGAGCATCAGCAGAAACACGGCAGCACCGATCGCCAGCGGAAACCAGCCGCCATCGAACAGCTTGAGGAGGTTCGATGCCCAGAAGGCCAGGTCCACCACAAAGAAAAAGCCGGTGGCACCAATGCACAGCAGCAGGGGCATTTTCCAGGCATAGCGGATCACGAAAAACGTCAGCACCGTGGTGATGAGCATATCGGTGCACACCGCAATGCCGTAGGCAGCAGCCAGGTTACTGGATGACCTGAACATGCCCACCGCCATCACGATCGCGACGAAAAGCCCCCAGTTCACAAAAGGCATGTAGATCTGCCCGGTGTCGGTCTCGCTGGTGTGTTGCACCTGCAGGCGGGGCAAAAAGCCCAGCTGGATCACCTGCTTGGTGACGCTGAAGGCCCCTGAAATCAGGGCCTGTGAAGCAATCACCGTGGCCATGGTGGCCAGCCCCACCAAGGGCAGCAGTGCCCAGTCGGGCGCCATCATGTAAAACGGATTCCTCACCGCCTCGGGCTCGGCCAGCAACAGGGCGCCCTGGCCGAAATAGTTCAGGGTGAGCGCCGGCATGACGATCGAGAACCATGCCAACCGGATCGGCTTCTTGCCAAAATGCCCCATGTCCGCATACAGCGCTTCGCCCCCCGTGACACACAGCACCACCGCCCCCAGGATGATGAAAGTCGTGCCCGGGTGGTTCCAGATGAAACCCAGGGCGTAATGGGGACTGATGGCCCACAGGATTTGCGGATGGTGCGCGATGTGGGACACCCCGAGCAAGGCAATCACCCCGAACCAGACCAGCGTGATCGGACCAAAAAACTTGCCAATGCCTGCGGTACCGCGCTTTTGCACCCAGAACAGGGCCAGAAGGATCAGAAGCGTCAGGGGAATGACCGATTTCTTGAAGGCTGGCGAAACCACCTCCAGGCCTTCCACAGCCGACAACACCGAAATCGCTGGCGTGATCACGCCATCGCCGTAAAACAGACAGGTCCCGAAAATGCCGACGAGCATGAGCACCTTGCGCAACTGCGGCCGGTCCCGGACCGATTGCGATGCCAGCGCCAGCATGGCCACCAAGCCACCCTCGCCATGGTTGTCGGCCCGCAGCACCAGCAACACGTATTTGACCGAGACGATGGTGGTCAGGGTCCAGAAAAAGATGGACAGGATGCCGTACACATTGTCCGGCGTGAAAGGCACATGGCCCGAACCGAACACTTCTTTCATGGCGTACAGCACGCTGGTGCCGATGTCGCCATAAACCACGCCGATGGCCCCCAGGGTCAGGGCGGCGAGAGATGATTTTGTCGAGGACACAAAAAACAGCCTGGCGCGAGGCCAGGCTCCAGAACGCAGGATGGTGCTATTTTGCGCCTGCCCGATCAGGGTGTCACGAATGATCGACAGCCATGTTGCAGCGCAGCAACCCTTGGGCCGGGTTATTCGTAAACCTCTGCCTCAGGGTCGGTCGCTTCCAGTTCGTAACTCGCCGCCAGCATGGCCAGACGGGCAATGACACCGTACATGTAAAAACGGTTGGGCACGCTGGCCCCGGGTTTGACGCCCGGCTGAGGTAAGTGAGCGCTCTCATCGAATGCGAGTGGCACAAAACTGGCTCCGGGCGCGTTCAGGTTCTCGTCCACCCCACGCTCTGCATGCACCCGGTAGAACCCTCCCACCACATAGCGGTCCATCATGTAGACCACCGGCTCGGCCACCGCCTCCTGGATGCGCTCGTGGGTGATCACGCCTTCCTGGATGATGACGTCGCTCACTTCCTGACCGTCCTTGATGACGCTCATCTTGTTGCGGGTCTTGCGGTTGAGCTGGTCGAGGTCGGACACATCGCGCACGGTCATGATGCCCATGCCATAGGTCCCGTTGTCAGCCTTGACCACCACGAAGGGCTTTTCGTTGATGCCGTATTCCTTGTATTTGCGCTTGATCTTGGTCAAGAGCGCATCGACATTGCTGCGCAGGCATTCCAGTCCGGTACCCTCGGCAAAATTGACTTCACCGCACTGGTTGAACATCGGGTTGATCAGCCAGGGGTCGATGCCCAGCATTTTGCCAAAGCGCTTGGCCACCTCTTCGTAGCTCTGGAAATGCCGACTCTTGCGGCGCACGCTCCAGCCGGCATGCAGCGGTGGCAACAGGAACTGCTCGTGCAGTTCTTCCAGAATGCCCGGCGCACCGGCCGACAGGTCGTTGTTGAGCAGGATGGTGCAGGGGTCAAAGTCCTTGAGGCCCAGGCGGCGCTTGCTGCGCACCACCGGTTCGAGCACGATGGTCTCGCCATTGGGCAGATCAATCGCCGTGGTTTCCTTGATTTCGGGATTGATCGAACCGATGCGCACATTCAACCCGGCCATGTTGAAGATGCGCTGCAGCTGCATCACATTGCTCAGGTAGAAGGTGTTGCGGGTGTGGTTTTCGGGAACGATCAGCAGGTTCTTGGCTTCGGGGCAGATCTTCTCGATCGCCGCCTGCGCCGCCTGCACCGCCAGCGGCAGCATGGCCGTGGTCAGGTTGTTCCAGCCGCCCGGAAACAGGTTGGTGTCCACCGGCGCCAGCTTGAACCCCGCGTTTCGGATGTCCACCGAGGTGTAGAACGGCGGGGTGTGCTCCATCCACTCCAGACGGAACCAGCGCTCGATGGCGGGCATCGAATCCAAGATGCGCTGCTCGAGTTCGTTGATGGGTCCGGTCAGGGCGGTGACAAGGTGGGGAACCATGGAGAGGGCCTTTTTCTGGGTATTCAAACCCGACTATATGGGGTCACATCCCCGGATCACAAGCACAGGCACGACAGGTGCAAGCCTGCGCAGCAGACCTCACTGGCGGACTTCGCCATCGCCCAACACCACGTACTTGAGCGAGGTCAGGCCTTCGATACCCACCGGACCGCGGGCATGAAATTTGTCGGTGCTGATACCGATTTCGGCGCCCAGCCCGTATTCGAAGCCATCGGCAAAGCGGGTGCTGGCATTGACCATCACACTGGACGAATCCACCTCGCGCAGAAAGCGCTGCGCATGCATGTGGTCGCGCGTGAGGATGGCGTCGGTGTGGTGGCTGCTGTAGTGGTTGATGTGGGCGATCGCCTCGTCCAGACCCGCCACCACCTTCACGCTGATGATGGGCGCGAGGTATTCCTCGAACCAATCCTGCTCGGTCGCGTCTTTGACATTCGCACCTGGCACAGCGGCCAGGATGGCCTTGGCCTCGGGGCAGCAACGCATCTCCACGCCCTTGGCGGCATAGACCGCGCCGATCTTCGGCAAAAACCCGGCCGCGACACCACGCGCCACCAGCAAACCTTCGCTGGCGTTGCAGGGGCTGTACTTCTGGGTCTTGGCGTTGTCGGCCACCTTGACGGCCATGTCGATGTCGCAGGGGTCATCCACATAGGTGTGGCAGTTGCCGTCCAGGTGCTTGATGACGGGCACCTTGGCCTCGGCGCTGATGCGCTCGATCAGACCTTTGCCGCCGCGCGGAATGATCACGTCCACAAATTGCGGCATGGCGATCAACTGGCCCACCGCCGCACGGTCCGTGGTCTGCACCAGCTGCACGGCTTCGACCGGCAGGCCTGCGTCCAACAGGGCCTGCTGCACCAGACGGGCCAGCGCCTTGTTGGAATCAATCGCTTCAGAGCCGCCGCGCAGGATGCATGCGTTGCCGCTCTTGATCGACAGGCTGGCGGCTTCGATGGTCACATTGGGGCGGCTCTCGAAAATCATGCCGAAGACGCCGATTGGCACCCGCATCTGGCCCACACGGATGCCGCTGGGCTGCTGTTTCATGCCGATGATCTCGCCGATCACATCGGGCATGGCCGCAAGCTGCTCGCAACCCTGAGCGCAGGTCTCCAGCACCTTGGGGGTGAGTTTGAGGCGGTCCACCATCGGCTCTGCCAGCCCGGCGGCGCGGGCGCGCTCCAGGTCTTTGGCGTTGTCCACCTGCAGGGCGTCCACATTCTCACGCAATAGGGCCGCGAGGCGGCGCAGAGCGTGGTTCTTGACGGCGGCAGAGGCTTTGGCCATCAGGGCCGAGGCCTGCTTGGCCTGCAGACCCAGTGCCTGCATGTGCTCGGTGGTGTTCAGGGCGTTCATGCCCCGATTTTCGCAGATCGCCGGATCAGCCGCGCACCATGCACATGCGCGCAAAGCGCAGGGCCAGACGGTGCAGCGCCTGCCAGCCGTCCTGCGGCCAGTCGGGTACTTTCAGGCCTTTGACGATGCCGTCCACCTGATGCGCCGACTGCAGCAGGTTGTTCAGCCGCACCGGGCTCAGGCGCGGCAGCACCCTTTCGAACAGGCGCTCGCGCGGGCCCCAGATGCGCTGGGCCTTGAGCGCCATCGGCAGCGGCTGGCCCGCGGCCATCGCGTCTTTGACGCGCTTCAAGGCGCGGATGTCTTCGGCCAGGGTGTAGTGCACCAGCACCTCGGCCTCACCCTCGGCCTGGAGACCGTCAAGCATGCGCTGCACCCGCGCGACCTGACCTGAGAGCACCGCCTCGGACAGCTTGAACACGTCGTAGCGCGCCACGTTCAGCACCGCCGACTCCACCTGCGCCTGCGACAACTCGCCTTGGGGGAAAAGCAGGCCCAGCTTCTGGATTTCCTGATGCGCCGCCAGCAAATTGCCCTCCACCCGGTCCGCAAAGAACTGCAGCGTGCGCTGCCCTTCCTCGCCCGCCGCCACATGCTGGCCCTGTTGTTGCAGGCGCTGGGCAATCCACTGCGGCAGGGCAGCGCGCTCGATGGTGTCGAGCTGGATGCTCACGCCACCGTTGTCCAGCGCACCGAACCAGGCCCCTTTGCGGGTCGCAAAGTCCAGCCGGGGCAGCATGAACAGCGTGAGGGAGGCATCGTTGCCCTGGGCCTGCTCCACCAGCTGCTGGATGGCGGCGCTGCCGTCCTTGCCGGGCTTGCCCGACGGAATGCGCACCTCCACGATCTGCTTGTCGGCGAACAGGCTCAAGGACCCGCCAGCGGCCAGCACCTCGCTCCAGTCAAAATGCGCGCCCTGCACCGTGTGCACGGTGCGTTCGGTGTAGCCCTGGGCACGCGCGGCGGCACGAATGGTGTCGGCTGCCTCCTGCATCAGCAAGGGCTCGTCGCCGTGCAAGGTGTAGAGGCTGCGCAGCCCCTTTTGCAGGTGCGCGCCCAGTTGCGCCAGAGCCAGCTGCATGGGCTTACCGCACCACCGGCGGTTTGACGCGCGCGAGGCGCCGCACGATCTGCTGAACGATGTCGTGCTGCATGTCGCGGTAGAGCATGGCCTCCTCGATTTCCTTGGACAAGGCCGCTGTTTCGCTGAAACTCAGGTCACGCTGCTGGAACAATTCGACAGGCTCGATCCACTCCACCCCCTCCGGGGTGCGCAGCCGGAATTTCACGGTCATGCGCAGCTGCAGTTCGCGCACCTGCCCCGAGGCGTTGGTGCCCACCACCACGCGCTGACGCTGTTCGTGAAGGATGTCGAGCATCACTTGGGCCTGTTGGATCTGCCGGGCGTCGGTCAGCAATTCAATGCGTCCCGTGCCCAGCAGCTGTCGGCTGAGTTCCGCACCCAGCGGGCTCGTGACAGAAAAGTCGGCAAACAGGGTTTTGAACGGGTAGTCGCCCGTCTGGCGCAGCTGGAAGCCGCAGCCAGCCAAAGCGGCTGCCACGGTCACGAGCGCGAACAGGCGACGACGCACCTCAGGCCACCACGTTCACCAAGCGCCCCGGCACCACGATGACCTTCTTGGCCGCAGCGCCATTGGCGGCTTTGGCAAAGGCCTCGCTGGCCAGCGCAATCTGCTCGATCTGCGCCTTGTCGGCGCTGGCGGGCACCAGGATCGAGCCGCGCAGCTTGCCATTGACCTGCAGCATGAGCTCGATCTCGTCGCGTTGCAGGGCCGATTCGTCCACCTCGGCCCAGGCCACGTCCAGCAGGTCGCCGCAGCAGGCGGCGTAGCCCAGTTCGTTCCAGAGCTGGTCGGTGATGTGCGGGCAGGCGGGGTAGACCACGCGCAGCAGGACGGAGAAGGCTTCGGCCAGCGCGGCGCAGTCTTCGGCGCTGTCCGACAACTGCACGTCCTCTAGCGTGTTGAGCATCTTCATCACCGCCGAGACGACGGTGTTGTACTGCATGCGCTCGTAGTCGTAGTTGGCCTGCTTGAGCACGGTGTGGATGTCCAGGCGCAGGGCCTTGGCGGCCTTGCTGAACTCCACACTCTTGCTGCGGTCGACTGCGATGCCCTTCTTGAGCAAGGCTTCGTTCTTGGCCGCGAAGTTCCAGACGCGGCGCAAGAAACGGTAGCTGCCTTCCACGGCCGCGTCGTTCCACTCCAGCGTGGCTTCGGGCGGCGCGGTGAACATGGTGTACAGACGGGCGGTATCGGCGCCGTATTTTTCAATCAGGTCCTGCGGGTCCACGCCGTTGTTCTTGGACTTGGACATGGTGCCCACACCCTCGTAGTCGATGGGCGTGCCCACAGGCAGACGGCCGTCGCCACTCTCGGCCTCGTTCTTGAGCTTGGCGCCCACGATCTTGCCGCCTTCGTCCAGCACATGCTCGACATCGTGCGGCCAGAAATAGTCCTTGCCACCCTTGGCGGTGCGGCGCGAGTAGATGTGGTTGAGCACCATGCCCTGCGTGAGCAGGCGCTTGAAGGGCTCGTCCACCTTGACCAGGCCCAGATCGCGCATGACCTTGGTCCAGAAGCGCGCGTACAGCAGGTGCAGGATGGCGTGCTCGATGCCACCGATGTACTGGTCCATCGGCATCCAGTAGTCGGCGCCACCCGCGACCATGGCCTGGTCGTTGGTCGGGTCGCAGTAGCGCATGAAGTACCAGGACGAATCCACAAAGGTGTCCATGGTGTCGGTCTCGCGGCGCGCGGGCTTGCCGCACACCGGGCAGGTCACGCCGGCGTGAAAAGCCTCGTGTTTGTGCAGCGGGTTGCCCGAGCCGTCAGGGATGCAGTCCTGCGGCAGCACCACCGGCAGGTCTTTCTCGGGCACCGGCACGGCGCCGTGCTCGTCGCAATGGATGATCGGGATCGGCGTGCCCCAGTAGCGCTGGCGGCTGATGCCCCAGTCGCGCAGGCGCCAGGTGGTCTTCTTCTCGCCCAGCCCTTTGGCAGCGAGCAGCTCGGCCACCTTGCTGACAGCCGCCTTCTGGTTCAAACCGTCCAACTCGCCGGAGTTGACGCACACGCAGTTTTGCTTGTCGCCGTACCACTCTTGCCAGGCACTGGCATCGAAAGCCTGGTCCTTGACGGACACGACTTGCTTGATCGGCAGCTGGTACTTGAGGGCGAAAGCAAAGTCGCGCTCGTCGTGCGCCGGCACGCCCATCACGGCGCCATCGCCGTAGCTCATCAGCACGTAATTGCCGACCCAGACCTCGACCTGCGCACCCGTGAGCGGGTGCGTGACGAACAGGCCGGTGGGCATGCCCTTTTTCTCTTGCGTGGCCAGCTCGGCTTCGGTGGTGCCACCGGTCTTGCACTCTTCGAGGAAAGCAGCCAGTGCGGGATTGCCGGCCGCGGCATGCAGCGCCAGCGGGTGCTCGGCCGCCACGGCGCAGAAGGTCACACCCATGATGGTGTCGGCGCGCGTGGTGAAGACGTACATCTTGCCGTCGCCGATCAAGGCGCCATCGGCACCTTGGATGTCGTGGGTGAACGCAAAACGCACGCCTTCGCTCTTGCCGATCCAGTTTTCCTGCATCAGGCGGACCTTGTCGGGCCAGCCGTCCAGCGTCGCCTTCTCGTTGCCGATCTGCACATGCTCGAGCAGCTCTTGCGCGTAGGCGGTGATGTTCAGGTAATAGCCGGGGATCTCACGCTTTTCCACCAGCGCGCCGGTGCGCCAGCCGCGACCGTCGATCACCTGCTCGTTGGCCAGCACGGTCTGGTCCACCGGATCCCAGTTGACGATCTGGGTCTTGCGGTAAGCGATGCCTTTTTCGAGCATCTTGAGGAACAGCCACTGGTTCCACTTGTAGTAGGTCGGGTCGCAGGTGGCGACCTCGCGCGACCAGTCGATGGCCAACCCCATCGCCTGCATCTGCTGCTTCATGTAGGCGATGTTCTCGTAGGTCCACTTGGCCGGCGGCACCTTGTTCTTGAGTGCCGCATTTTCAGCCGGCAGGCCGAAGGCGTCCCAGCCCATGGGCATGAGCACGTTGTAGCCACGCATGCGCAGCTGGCGCGTGAGCATGTCGTTGATGGTGTAGTTGCGCACATGCCCCATGTGCAGCTTGCCGCTGGGATAAGGCAGCATGGAGCAGGCGTAGAACTTCTTTTTGCTCGGGTCTTCGGTGACGCGGTAGGCGTCTTTGGACGCCCAGCGGGCCTGAGCGGCGGCTTCGAC
>Ga0256340_1000036_pt1 | contig 17568 bp, 30 predicted proteins | sample AtltaT_3_FD_183807 | JGI IMG/M metagenome (GOLD analysis project Ga0256340, IMG submission 183807) | Metatranscriptome of freshwater microbial communities from Altamaha River, Georgia, United States - Atl_Colum_RepC_8h (Metagenome... | ecosystem: Environmental > Aquatic > Freshwater > River...
ATTTTATCCGACTCTACTTCGTTATTGTTAACTCCATAGTTTCCGATATGCGGATTGGTTGCAACCATGATTTGGCCAAAATAGGAAGGGTCAGTAAATATTTCTTGATAACCTGTCATTCCTGTATTGAAGCAAACTTCTCCATAAGTTTTTCCAGAAATGCCTATTGATTTTCCATGAAAAATTGTGCCATCAGCAAGTAATAAGATGGCTTTTGAACGTGTGTTGTATTTCATAGTAGTTGTGTGTTGTTTTGCAAATGTATAGTTTAATAAGTAGCAGACAAAAAAAAGGATAAACAAAATGTTTATCCTTTATATTTTGAAAGCATCGTTCATTATGCTTCATCCTCTTTAGATTCTTCATCAGCCGGAGCTTCAGGAGTTTCATCAGCAGGAGTTTCTTCTGCTTCTGCAACAGGAGTTTCCTCTACAACTTCAGCAGCTGGAGCTTCTGGAGTTTCTTCAACAGTTGGTACTTCAACTTCAGCAGCAGGAGTCTCAACAACTTCTTCTACAACTGGTGCAACTTCTTCTACAACTGGAGTAGCAACAGGAGCCTTTTCAGTAGCGGTCGATTTTTTAGCACGACGTGTTCTACCTTTTTTCTCTTCTTTTTTACCTCCATTGTATAGTTCATTGAAGTCAACTAATTCAATCATACACATATCAGCGTTATCACCTAAACGGTTACCCATTTTGATAATACGGGTATATCCACCTGGACGATCTCCAACTTTAGAAGCAACTTCTCTGAACAATTCTGTTACAGCATATTTGTTTCTGATATAAGCGAAAACCACACGACGATTGTGAGTTGTGTCTTCTTTTGATTTGGTTACTAATGGCTCAACAAATTGTTTAAGCGCTTTAGCTTTAGCAACAGTAGTGATAATACGTTTGTGCTCGATTAAAGAACATGCCATATTGGCTAACATAGATTTTCTATGTCCAGTCTGTCTGCTTAAATGATTTACTTTTTTTCCGTGTCTCATTGCTATTCTAAATTTAAACCTTACGGCTTAGATTATTCTTTATCTAATTTATATTTACTTAAATCCATTCCGAAAGTTAAATTCTTGTTGGCAACTAATTCATCTAACTCAGTTAGCGATTTTTTACCGAAATTACGGAACTTCATTAAGTCATTTTTATTGAAAGATACTAAATCTCCAAGTGTATCAACTTCTGCTGCTTTCAAACAATTTAATGCTCTCACTGATAAATCCATATCAACAAGTTTTGTCTTAAGCAATTGTCTCATATGTAAAGATTCTTCATCATATGACTCAGTCTGTGCAATTTCATCAGCTTCTAAAGTAATTCTCTCATCAGAGAACAACATAAAGTGGTGAATTAAAACTTTTGCAGCTTCAGTTAAAGCATCTTTTGGATTGATAGAACCATCAGTTTTTATTTCAAAAACTAATTTTTCATAATCTGTTTTTTGCTCCACACGGAAGTTTTCAATAGCATATTTTACATTTTTTACAGGTGTAAAAATTGAATCTGTAAATATAGTACCTATTGCAGCATTTTGTTTTTTGTTCTCTTCAGCAGGAACATAACCACGACCTTTTTCGATAGTTAATTCCATGTTAAGATTGACTTTGCTATCAAGATTACAAATTACCAGTTCTGGGTTTAATACTTGAAAACCAGAAATGAATTTTTGAAAATCACCTGCAGTAATTTGTTCTTTTCCTGAGATAGAGATTGAAACTGTTTCATTATCCACATCTTCAATTTGACGTTTAAAACGTACTTGTTTAAGATTTAAGATAATTTCAGTTACATCCTCAACAACTCCTGAAATAGTAGAAAACTCATGCTCTACACCTTCGATACGAACCGATGTGATGGCATATCCTTCTAACGCAGAAAGTAAAACTCTTCTAAGTGCATTACCAACAGTCAATCCATATCCTGGTTCTAAAGGTCTGAATTCAAACTTACCTTCAAAATCGGTTGAATCGATCATGATAACTTTATCGGGCTTCTGAAAATTAAATATTGCCATAATTTAGACTAATGTCAATTATTATTTGTTGTACAACTCTACGATTAATTGTTCTTTAATGTTTTCTGGAATTTGAAGTCTTTGAGGAACAGAAACAAAAGTTCCTTCTTTAGTATCATTATTCCAAGTAATCCATTCATATACATGAGAAGAATTGGCTAATGAACGCTCTATAGCTTCAACAGATTTAGATTTTTCACGAACAGCAACTTTATCACCAGCTTTTAAGTGGTAAGATGGGATGTTTACTAATTCACCATTTACAGTAATGTGACGGTGAGATACGATTTGTCTTGCTGCTCTTCTTGATGGAGCAATTCCCATTCTGTAAACAACGTTATCTAAACGAGCTTCACATAATTGTAATAGGATTTCACCTGTTACACCTTTAGAAGCTGCCGCTTTTTCGAAAAGATTTCTGAATTGTTTTTCCAAAATACCATAAGTGTATTTTGCTTTTTGCTTTTCCATTAACTGAACAGCATATTCAGATTTTTTTCCTCTTTTTTTAGCCATCCCGTGTTGTCCAGGAGGATAATTTCTTTTTTCGAAGGATTTGTCTTCTCCGAAAATTGCTTCGCCAAATTTACGAGCAATTCTAGTTTGTGGACCAGTATATCTTGCCATTTTAAATTGTTTTAAGATAGAGATTATGAATTCAGGTCATATCCTTCGATAATCTATAATCTATCTTGGTTATACTATAAATTATACTCTTCGTCTTTTAGGAGGACGACATCCATTGTGTGGCATTGGAGTAACATCGATAATTTCTGTAACTTCAATTCCAGAATTGTGTATAGATCTGATAGCAGATTCTCTTCCGTTACCTGGACCTTTTACGTATACTTTAACTTTTTTAAGTCCAGCTTCTAATGCTACTTTTCCACAATCTTCTGCTGCCATTTGAGCTGCATATGGAGTGTTCTTTTTAGAACCTCTGAAACCCATTTTACCAGCAGATGACCAAGAAATAACTTCACCTTTTTTGTTAGTTAACGAAATGATGATGTTGTTAAAAGTTGCATTAATATGCGCTTCGCCGGTTGATTCAACGATAACCTTACGTTTTTTTGTAGTCGCTTTAGCCATATTACTTATTATTTAGTTGCTTTTTTCTTGTTAGCAACAGTTTTTCTTTTACCTTTTCTTGTTCTAGAGTTATTCTTAGTTCTTTGTCCTCTTAAAGGAAGACCAGATCTGTGACGGATACCTCTGTAACATCCAATGTCCATTAAACGTTTAATGTGTAATGAAACTTCCGAACGAAGTTCACCTTCAATCTTGTAATATGATACTGCATCACGGATAGCACCGATTTGCTCATCATTCCAATCTTGAACTTTAATGTCTTCGCTTACATTAGCTTTAGCTAATATTTCGCTTGCTCTACTTTTACCAATTCCGAAGATATAGGTTAAAGCGATAACTCCTCTTTTGTATTTTGGGATGTCTACCCCTGCTATTCTTGCCATAACTATCCTTGTCTTTGTTTAAATCTAGGATTCTTTTTGTTGATTACGTATAATCTGCCTTTTCTGCGTACAATAATACACTCGGCACTTCTTTTTTTAACTGATGCTCTTACTTTCATTTTTACTAGCTTTAGTATCTATATGTAATTCTTGCTTTTGACAAATCATAAGGGCTCATTTCTAGTTTCACTTTGTCACCAGGTAACAATTTAATATAATGCATACGCATTTTACCAGAAATATGAGCAATTACAACATGTCCGTTTTCTAATTCTACACGGAACATAGCATTTGATAATGCTTCAATAATTGATCCGTCTTGTTCTATTGCTGATTGTTTTGCCATAAAAAATTAAGCCACTGCTTTTCTATTTTTACCACTTTTCATCAATCCATCATAGTGTTTATTCAATAGATAGGAATTTATCTGTTGAATTGTATCGATAGCAACACCAACCATAATGATTAATGAAGTACCACCGTAGAACATAGCCCATGATTGTTGAACATCTAGACTAACAACAATAGCTGGGAACACAGCAATTAAAGCTAGAAATAATGCACCTGGGAATGTTATAAGAGACATAATTTTGTCTAGAAAATCGGCTGTTTCAATACCTGGCTTAACACCAGGAATAAAACCACCACTTCTTTTTAAATCATCTGCCATTTTGTTTGTTGGAACTGTAATTGCAGTGTAAAAGAATGTAAATATTACAATTAACATGGCAAATACTAAACAGTACCAAAAACCGAACATATTACTAAATGTCCCAGCAATTGATTGTGAAGTTTCAGATTTTGATAGACCTGCGACTGCAGCTGGAATAAACATAATTGCCTGAGCAAAAATGATTGGCATAACACCCGCAGAATTTAATTTTAAAGGAATCCACTGTCTGTTTCCTCCAAGCATGTCTTGCTCGAAATCACCTGTAGTTGTACGACGAGCATATTGTACAGGTATTTTTCTAACAGCCATTACTAATAGTACACACGCAATAATTACTAGTAACCATACAATGATTTCAAGTACTAATAACATAGGCCCACCATTATTATTGGTAACCTTTGAAGTAAATTCTTGAAATAATGCTTGTGGTAATCGGGCAAGGATTCCAACCATAATCAATAGAGAAATACCATTACCAATTCCTTTATCTGTAATTTTTTCACCTAACCACATGGCAAAAATTGTACCTGTAGTAAGAATTAAAACTGATGAAAATAAAAAAGCAAAAGAATCAAATCCTAAAAGGAAAGCATTACTTGGTAATGTTCTGTAAAGGTTGTATATGTAACCTGGACCTTGAACAAGTGTGATAGCAATGGTCAACCATCGTGTGATTTGGTTTAATTTTTTTTCTTCCACTCTCACCATCTTTTTGCAAATTGCAAATAAGGAATGGCAATACCCATTAATTGAACAACAATTGAAGCAGAAATGTATGGCATAATACCAAGAGCAAATACCGATGCTTTAGAGAAAGCTCCTCCAGTAAACATATCCAAAATTGATCCAATTCCGTCTTTTGTTTGTCCTGCTAAGCTATTCAATTGACTAGCGTCAATACCTGGTAAAGTAACATGCGCACCAAATCTGTAAACTAATAATAGACCAAGAGTTACCAAGATTCTATTTTTTAGTTCCTCTATTTTCCAAACATTACGTAATGATTCAAAAAATTTCTTCATTGTTATACTAATTATAAAGTTACAGCTTCACCACCAGCAGCTTCAATAGCAGCTTTTGCAGTAGCAGTAAACTTGTGAGCAGATACTTTTAATTTTGCTTTTAATTCACCTCTACCAAGAATTTTAACAACTTCATTTTTAGTAGCCAAACGGTTTTCAATAAATACTGAGAAATCTACAGTATCAGTTACCATACCATTATCCACTAAAGATTGTAGTGTGTCAAGATTTATTCCTTGATATTCTACTCTATTAATGTTTTTAAAACCAAACTTAGGCACACGTCTTTGAAGTGGCATCTGACCTCCTTCAAAACCAATCTTTTTAGAATAACCAGAACGAGACTTTGCTCCTTTGTGCCCTCTTGCAGAAGTACCACCTTTTCCAGAACCTTCTCCTCTACCTAATCTTTTATTTTGATTATGTGTTGAACCTTCAGCAGGTTGTAAGTTATTTAAATTCATAACTATTAATGTTATTTAACTTCCTCTACGGAAACTAAGTGTTTAACTTTATTTATCATTCCAAGGATAGCTGGATTTGAATCATGCTCCACAACTTGTCCCATTTTACGAAGACCTAAAGCTTCTAATCCTCTTTTTTGAGTAAGAGGACAATTGATTTTGCTTTTAACTTGTTTTACTAATAATTTAGCCATAATTTCCTTGAATTAACCTTTAAATACTTTTTCTAAAGAAATACCTCTTTGTTTTGCAACAGTTGCAGCACTTCTCATTTGTAATAAAGCATCGAAAGTTGCTTTTACCACATTGTGAGGATTTGATGAACCTTGTGATTTTGATAATACATCATGAATACCAACCGACTCAAGAACCGCACGCACAGCTCCTCCTGCAATTACTCCAGTACCATGTGATGCAGGCATCAAATATACAGCTGCTCCACCAAATTTACCTTTTTGTTCGTGAGGTACTGATTGACCACTTAAAGGAATTCTAACTAAATTTTTCTTTGCGTCTTCTACTGCTTTTGCAATAGCTTCAGAAACGTCTTTAGATTTTCCTAAACCATGACCTACAACACCATTTTCATCACCAACCACAACAATAGCAGAAAAGCCAAATGCTCTTCCTCCTTTTGTTACTTTGGTAACACGATTTACACTAACCAAACGATCTTTTAATTCAAGACCACTAGGTTTTACTAACTCTACATTTTTGTATCCGTTATACATAATTTTTTAGAATTTAAGTCCAGCCGCTCTTGCGCCTTCCGCTAATGATTTAATACGACCGTGATATAAATAACCTCCTCTATCGAAAGTCACTTCTGTAATACCGGCTTTTAACGCTTTTTCTGCAGCAAGTTTTCCAACTTCTGTAGCTATTTCAACGTTTGTACCTTTTAAATTTACTCCTTTATCTTTAGATGAAGCAGCTAATAAAGTAACTCCATTCACATCATCAATGAATTGTGCATAGATTTCTTTATTACTTCTGAAAACAGATAGTCTTGGTTTAGCAGCAGTACCGCTAACAATCTTTCTGATTCTGAATTTAATTCTTTGTCTTCTTTCAGTTTTTGTTAATGACATAATGCTAATTTTTACGCTGATTTACCTGCTTTTCTTCTTAATACTTCTCCAACAAACTTAACTCCTTTTCCTTTGTAAGGCTCAGGCTTACGGAAACCTCTGATTTTAGCAGCGATTTGACCGATTAATTGTTTGTCGAAAGATGTTAACTTCACGATTGGGTTTTTACCTTTTTCAGATATTGTTTCAAGTTTTACTTCTTGAGCAACTTCTAAAACGATATTATGAGAAAAACCTAATGCTAAGTCTAATTTTTGTCCTTGGTTTGAAGCTCTGTAACCTACTCCAACCAATTCTAACTCTTTTGTAAAACCTTCAGATACACCCACAACCATATTATTGATTAATGATCTGTATAATCCGTGTTGAGCTCTTTGTTCTTTGCTATCAGAAGATCTTTCAACTAAGATTTGACCTTCTTCAACTTTTACTGTTACATTAGAGTAATCTTGTGAAAGTTGACCTAATTTTCCTTTTACAGTAACTGTAGTTTCGTTTACTTCAACAGTTACACCTGCAGGAATTGAAATTGGATTTTTACCTATTCTTGACATTGTTAAACTGCTTTTTAGTATACGTAACAAATTACTTCTCCACCAACATTTAATTGCTTTGCTTGCTTACCGGTCATTAAACCTTTTGAAGTTGAAACAATAGCAATTCCTAGTCCGTTAAGGATTCTAGGCAATTTAGCAGCACCTGCATATTTACGTAAACCTGGTTTACTAATTCTTTGAATATCTTTAATTACTGACTCTTTAGTATCTTTATCATACTTCAAAGCAATTTTGATAGTACCTTGAACAGTACTGTCATCAAATTTGTAACTTAAGATATATCCTTGATCGAATAAAATCTTTGTGATTTCTTTTTTCAAGTTTGAAGCTGGGATCTCAACCACTTTGTGGTTAGCCATCACTGCATTTCTAACTCTCGTAAGATAATCTGCAATTGGATCTGTATACATATTTATTAATTTGCGGTTATGGTTTTCAAAAAGTACTCACTAGATGAACCTTTAACCAATTTATAATTTTTGTTGATTACCAAGAAGCCTTTTTTACTCCCGGTATTAATCCTTGGTTAGCCATTTCACGGAATGTTACACGTGAAATACCGAATTGACGCATGTAACCTCTTGGTCTTCCAGTCAATTTACAACGATTGTGCATACGAACTGGTGAAGCATTTTTTGGTAATTTTTGTAAGCCTTCATAATCTCCAGCTTCTAACAAAGCTTTTCTTTTTTCAGCATACTTTGCTACCGTTTTTGCTCTTTTAACCTCACGGGCTTTCATTGATTCTTTAGCCATATCTTAATTCTTTTTAAAAGGTAAACCTAATTCTGCCAATAATGACTTTGCTTCTTTGTCTGTTTTTGCCGTAGTTACGAAAGTAATATCCATACCTGCGATTTTGTTTACTTTATCAATATCAATTTCAGGGAAAATGATTTGTTCAGTAACGCCTAGGTTATAATTACCTCTTCCGTCAAAACCAGTAGCTTTGATACCATTAAAATCTCTAACACGTGGTAAAGATGATGTAATAAGTCTATCTAAAAACTCATACATTTTTTCACCTCTAAGAGTAACTTTGGCTCCAATTGGCATACCTTTTCTCAATTTGAAAGACGCAACGTCTTTTTTAGAGATTGTAGATACTGCTTTTTGTCCAGTAATCTTTGTTAACTCATCAACTGCGTAGTCAACAAGTTTTTTATCAGATACCGCTGCTCCAACTCCTCGGCTCAAAACGATTTTTTCCAATTTTGGAACTTGCATTACGTTTTTATAACCGAATTCTTCTTTAAGGGCAGTAATTACTCTGTCCTTATATTCTTGCTTAAGTCTAGGTGTATAGGCCATAACTATAATACTTGATTAGATTTTTTTGAAAATCTCACTTTCTTATCTCCTTCTACTTTAATTCCAACTTTTGTTGCAGTTTTTGATTTTGGATCAATTAAAGCAATGTTTGAAATATGTATAGGAGCTTCTTTCTTTACAATTCCTCCTTGAGGGTTTTTAGCACTTGGTTTTGTATGTTTTGAAACCATGTTTACACCTTCAACGATAGCTTTGTTTTTTTCACGGTCAACGCGTAAAACCTTACCTTCCGAACCTTTGTGGTCACCAGCGATAACTTTTACTACATCTCCTGATTTTATTTTTAGCTTTATCATCTTACTATGAATTAAAGCACTTCTGGTGCTAATGATACAATTTTCATGAATTGTTTTTCACGAAGTTCTCTGGCAACCGGACCAAAAACACGAGTTCCTCTCATCTCACCTGCAGCATTCAAAAGAACACATGCATTGTCATCAAAACGGATATAAGAACCATCAGCTCTTCTCACTTCTTTTTTGGTACGTACAACAACTGCAGTCGAAACAGCACCTTTCTTAACGTTTCCGTTTGGTGTTGCATCTTTAATTGATACTACAATTTTATCTCCAACAGAGGCATAACGACGTTTCGTACCTCCTAAAACACGGATAGTCAAAACTTCTTTTGCTCCTGTGTTATCTGCTACTTTTAATCTTGATTCCTGTTGTACCATAACTATTTCGCTCTTTCAATGATTTCAACTAATCTCCAACATTTAGTTTTAGATAAAGGTCTTGTTTCCATGATCTTTACTGTATCACCAATGTTACAGTCGTTTGTTTCGTCGTGTGCATGAAACTTTTTAGTTTTCAACACGAACTTACCATATAATGGGTGTTTTACTTTGGTTACTTGAGCAACAACAATAGACTTATCCATTTTGTTTGAAGTAACTACACCAATTCTTTCTTTTCTTAAATTTCTTTTTTCCATCTTTTCAGCTAGCATACAATTATTGTAACTCTCTTTTAGTTAGCTCAGTTGCTACTCTAGCAACAGCTCTTCTAGCACTTCTAATTTGAAGTGGATTGGCAATTGGAGAAATAGCGTGTGCAGATTTTAAATCCATGTAAGCTTTTCTCAACTCAGTAAGTTTAACTTTTAACTCAGCTGTAGATAGATTGGTAATTTCTGATTGTTTCATAATTATTTTTAGATTATGCTTCGAAATCTCTAGCAACTACAAACTTAGTTTTAACAGGAAGTTTTTGAGCAGCAAGACGTAAAGCTTCTTTAGCAACAGAAAGCGGAACTCCACCAACTTCAAACATTATTTTTCCTGGTTTTACAACAGCAGCCCAATATTCGACTGCTCCTTTACCTTTACCCATACGTACCTCAAGAGGTTTCTTTGTTATTGGTTTGTCTGGAAAAACATTGATCCATAGTTGTCCTTCTCTCTTCATGTAACGAGTTGCAGCAATACGCGCAGCTTCAATTTGACGTGAAGTTAAGAACATACCACTTTCATGTACTGATTTGATTCCAAACATTCCACTTGAAAGTAAATGTCCTCTTTGAGAAACTCCTTTCATTCTACCTTTTTGTACCTTACGGTATTTTGTTCTTTTAGGCTGTAACATTTTTCTTTAATTTAAAAAATTACTTTCTTTTGCGTGGTCCTGGTTTTCCATTTGATTTTCCACCACGTGGAGCATCACTTCCTTTTCCACCACCAGCACCAGCTTGTTTTTTATCCATGCCCACTAATGGAGATAGGTCTCTTTTTCCATAAACCTCGCCTTTCATGATCCAAACTTTGATACCCATTCTACCATAAGTAGTATGAGCTTCACCCAAAGCATAATCAATATCAGCTCTGAAAGTTGAGAGAGGAATTCTACCTTCTTTGAATTGTTCTGAACGTGCCATTTCAGCACCATTCAAACGACCAGAGATCAAAACTTTAATACCTTCTGCATTCATACGCATTGCTGCTGCAATAGCCATTTTAATAGCTCTTCTGTATGAAATACGGCTTTCAATTTGACGAGCGATACTTGTTGCAACTAAATAAGCATCTAACTCAGGTCTTTTAATTTCAAAGATGTTAATTTGAACCTCTTTGTCAGTAACTTTCTTAAGTTCTTCTTTTAACTTGTCTACCTCTTGGCCGCCTTTCCCGATAATGATACCTGGTCTTGCAGTAGTGATAGTAACGGTTACAAGTTTCAAAGTTCTCTCGATAATTACTTTTGATACACTAGCTTTTGATAAACGAGCATGGATGTACTTTCTGATTTTATAATCTTCAGCGATTTTGTCACCGTAGTCATTTCCACCATACCAGTTTGAATCCCATCCTCTGATGATACCAAGGCGATTTCCAATTGGATTTGTCTTTTGTCCCATACTGTTTATTAATTACTTTGTGTGTTATCTAATTGTCCTAATACGATTGTAACGTGATTTGAACGTTTTCTAATTCTGTGTGCTCTTCCTTGTGGAGCTGGACGAAGTCTTTTTAACATCATTCCACCATCTACACGGATTTCTTTAACAAATAAGCCTGCTTCAGAAACATTTCCTTCACTATTCTTTTGCTCCCAGTTATTGATAGCTGATAATAATAGTTTTTCTAATTTTCTTGAAGCTTCTTTTGAGCTAAATCTTAAAATACTTAAAGCTCTTTCCACTTTCTGACCTCTTACCAAGTCTGCTACTAAGCGCATTTTTCTAGGTGAAGTAGGGCAGTTATTCAATTTCGCGAAAGCAATAGACTTATTAGCCTCTTTTCTCGCCTCTGCTGTTTCTCTTTTACGAACTCCCATTGCTTCTTATTTTTTACCTTTATTTTTTGCTCCAGCGTGACCTCTAAAAGATCTTGTTGGTGAAAACTCTCCTAATTTATGACCTACCATGTTCTCAGTTACATAAACTGGAACAAATTGACGACCATTGTGAACTGCGATAGTTTGCCCTACGAAATCTGGTGTAATCATAGAAGCTCTAGACCAAGTCTTAACAACTCCTTTATTTCCTCCAGCTATATTTTCCTGAACTTTTTTATCTAATTTATAGTGTACAAAAGGTCCTTTTTTTAATGAACGTGCCATGTCTATCTAATTATTTCTTTCTGCGTTCTACAATATACTTGTTGCTCGGATTAGCCAAAGCACGTGTTCTGTAACCTTTGGCAGGTAAACCTTTTCTAGAACGAGGATGTCCTCCTGATGAACGACCTTCACCACCTCCCATTGGGTGATCTACTGGGTTCATAGCAACAGCTCTTGTTCTTGGTCTTCTTCCTAACCATCTGCTTCTTCCAGCTTTACCAGAAACAATTAATTGGTGATCCGAGTTAGAAACAGCTCCAATTGTTGCCGAGCAAGTCAACAAGATCAATCTTGTTTCACCTGATGGCATTTTAATAGTAGCATATTTTCCGTCTCTTGCCATTAATTGAGCAAATGTTCCAGCAGAACGTGCAATTACAGCTCCTTGTCCTGGACGTAATTCGATACAAGAAATTACGGTTCCTAGAGGGATTTTGCTCAAAGGCAGAGTGTTTCCTATCTCAGGAGCAGCATCCTCACCAGACACTACTGTTTGTCCAACTTGTAAACCGTTTTGAGCAACAATATATGTTTTCTCTCCATCAGCATACCATAATAACGCGATAAACGCTGTTCTGTTTGGATCATACTCGATTGATTTCACTGTAGCAGGAATACCAACTTTAGTTCTTTTGAAATCAATGATACGATACCTTTGTTTGTGACCACCGCCTGTATAACGCATGGTCATTTTTCCTTGACTATTTCTACCTCCTGAGTTTTTTATCGGTGCTAACAAAGAGCGCTCCGGCTTATCAGTCGTGATGGCGTCAAAACCATTCACAACTCTAAAACGCTGACCAGGGGTAATAGGTTTTAATTTTCTAACTGACATTTTCTATTAGATATTATTGTAAAAATCTATTGTTTCTCCTTCTTTTACTTGTACAACTGCTTTTTTATAAGCATTTGTCTTTCCGCTAATCAAACCACTCTTAGTATATTTAGTAGTTCTATCTGCTCTATAGTTCATTGTGTTAACAGTAACAACCGAAATTCCGTAAGCAGCTTCAACAGCTTTCTTTATTTGAACTTTGTTTGCTTTTTTATCAACAACAAAACCAAAACGGTTGAAAACCTCACCTTCTTTGGTGATTTTTTCAGTGATGATAGGCTTAATTATAATACTCATGGTTTAATTATTTGCTTAAATTTTCTTCAATTCCCTCTAAAGAACCCTCTAAAAGAACTAAATTATTTGCATTTAAAATATCGTAAGTGCTTAATTCTGAATTAGTTACTACGCTAGATGCTTTTAAATTGCGTGACGACAAATATACATTTTTATTTGATTCACCCAACACAAACAAAGATTTTTTATTTTCTAAGCCTAAAGCTCTCAAAACATTAATAAATTTTTTGGTGTTTGGCGTTTCAAAATTGAAGTCTTCTACAACTACTAAATTTGATTCTTTTACTTTTAAAGAGAAAGCTGATTTACGAGCTAATCTTTTTACAGTTTTGTTCAATTTGAAAGAATAACTTCTTGGTCTTGGTCCAAAAACTGTTCCTCCACCTTTAAACAAAGGACTCTTTTTAGATCCTGCACGAGCAGTACCTGTACCTTTTTGTTTTTTAATCTTACGAGTACTTCCAGCAACTTCAGCTCTTTCTTTAGCTTTATGAGTTCCTTGTCTTTGATTTGCTAAGTATTGCTTAACATCAAGATATACTGCGTGATTATTTGGCTCAATGCCGAATACTGAGTCAGAAAGTTGTACTTTTCTTCCAGTATCTTTTCCGTTGATATCTAAAACTTTTACTTCCATTACTTCTGAATGATTACGTAAGAGTTTTTGTGTCCAGGTATTGCTCCTTTAACAACAAGTAGATTCTTTTCAGCAACTACTTTTAAAACTCTAAGATTTTGTACTTTTACATTATCACCTCCCATTCTTCCAGCCATACGCATTCCTTTGAATACACGTGATGGATAAGAAGATGCTCCTACAGAACCTGGTGCTCTTAAACGATTGTGTTGACCATGTGTAGATTGTCCAACACCACCAAATCCGTGACGCTTTACTACACCTTGAAAACCTTTACCTTTCGATACACCTTGTACATCAACAAACTCTCCTTCGTTGAATACTTCCACTGTGATACTATCACCTAATTTGTAATTTTCTTCAAATCCCTGGAATTCAACAACTTTCTTTTTAGCAGAAGTTCCCGCTTTCTTAAAGTGACCTAAATCAGCTTTTGTAGCGTGTTTATCTGCTTTGTCATCGAAACCAAGTTGAAGAGCTTCATACCCGTCAACCTCATTGGTTCTGACTTGGGTAACGACACAAGGCCCAGCTTCGATAACAGTACAAGGAATATTCTTCCCGTTCTCATCGAAAATGCTAGTCATGCCGATTTTTTTTCCAATTAACCCAGACATATTAAACTATTTATAATTATTATTTGTTTATTTTTTTCATAAAGAAATAAGTATCAGAAACATTTTTGCTTCTGATACCCATATCAGAAATTTGTTTTATCACACTTTGATCTCTACTTCAACTCCGCTTGGCAATTCAAGCTTCATTAAAGCGTCTATAGTTTTTGAAGAAGAACTATAGATATCTAATAATCTTTTGTATGAACTTACTTCAAACTGTTCTCTAGCTTTTTTGTTAACGTGCGGAGAACGTAATACAGTAAATATTTTTTTGTGAGTTGGTAACGGAATTGGACCTGTTACAACAGCACCTGTGCTTTTCACAGTTTTTACGATTTTCTCAGCTGATTTATCAACCAACATATGATCGTAAGATTTTAATTTTATTCTAATTTTTTGACTCATCTTGATAAGAATTAAGCGTTACCTTTTGCTTTTTTAATTACTTCTTCTGAAATATTAGAAGGAGTTTGTTCATAGTGAGAGAATTCCATGGTTGAAGTTGCTCTACCTGAAGATAATGTTCTTAATGTTGTTACATAACCAAACATTTCAGACAACGGAACGTGAGCTTTGATTGTTTTAGCTCCAGCTCTGTCTCCCATATCATTAACTTGTCCTCTTCTTCTGTTCAAATCTCCAACAATATCTCCCATATTTTCTTCAGGAGTGATAACTTCGATTTTCATGATTGGCTCAAGGATAACAGCTCCAGCAGCTTTAGCCACTTCTTTGTATCCTAACTTAGCTGCTAATTCAAATGAAAGAGCATCAGAGTCAACAGGGTGATAAGAACCATCTAAAAGAGTTACTTTCAAACTATCTACTTGGTAACCAGCTAAAGGACCAGCCTTCATCGCTTCACGGAAACCTTTTTCAACAGCAGGAATATATTCTTTAGGAACGTTACCTCCCTTTACTTCATTCACAAACTGTAATCCCACTGGTACTTTACCATCAACCTCATCTGCAGGCTCTAAACGGAATACGATATCACCAAATTTACCACGCCCACCAGATTGTTTTTTATAAACTTCTCTGTGTTGTGCAGCTTTAGTGAAAGCTTCTTTATATTCTACTTGAGGCTCACCTTGGTTAACTTCAACTTTGAATTCACGTTTCATACGATCCACAAGAATATCTAAGTGTAACTCACCCATTCCTGAAATAATCGTTTGTCCAGAAGCTTCGTCTGTTCTAACAGTAAACGTTGGATCTTCTTCAGCTAATTTTGCTAAAGCCATACCCATTTTATCAACGTCAGCTTTTGTTTTTGGCTCAATAGCAATACCAATTACTGGATCAGGGAATTTCATTGACTCAAGGATAATAGGGTGTTTTTCATCACACATAGTATCTCCTGTCTTAATATCTTTAAATCCAACTGCTGCTCCAATATCTCCAGCCTCGATGTACTCGATTGGGTTTTGTTTGTTAGCGTGCATTTGGTAGATACGAGAAATTCTTTCCTTGTTTCCTGAACGAGTATTCAAAATATATGAACCTGCATCTAAACGACCTGAGTAAGCTCGGAAGAAAGCCAAACGACCAACATAAGGGTCAGTCGCAATCTTAAATGCTAAAGCAGCAAACGGCTCTTTTACATCAGGACGACGAATAATTTTCTTTTGATCTTCTTCTAATAAATCAGCATCATCAGGGTGAATTCCTTCGATACCTTCTTTATCTAAAGGAGATGGCAAATATTTACATACGGCATCCAACATAAATTGAACACCTTTGTTTTTGAAAGATGAACCAGCAATCATCGGAATGATAGCCATGTCAATTGTAGCAGCTCTTAAAGCTTTATTGATTTCTTCCTCAGTAATTGAGTTTTCGTCTTCCATGTATTTGTCAAGCAAGCTTTCATCATAAGTTGCAATCTCTTCAATAAGAATAGATCTGTAATGCTTAGCATCATCAACCATATCAGCTGGAATATCAACGATATCAAAAGTTGCTCCTTGAGTAGCATCATGCCAGATAATAGCTTGGTTCTTCACTAAGTCAACCACACCTTTGAAATCATTTTCTTCACCGATTGGCAAAGTAATCGCTACCGCGTTGGATTTCAACATATCTTTAACCTGTTGACATACGTTTAAGAAGTTTGAACCTTGACGATCCATTTTATTTACGAATCCCATACGTGGCACTCTATATTGATCAGCTAATCTCCAGTTAGTTTCTGATTGAGGCTCAACACCATCAACAGCACTAAACAAGAAAACCAATCCATCTAATACACGTAATGAACGATTTACCTCAACAGTAAAGTCAACGTGTCCTGGAGTATCAATAATATTGAAGTGGTAAGGTTTTGATTCTGGTGTTAATTTACCTTGAATAGTTGGATAACTCCATTCACAAGTTGTAGCCGCAGAAGTAATAGTAATACCTCTTTCTTGCTCTTGAGCCATCCAGTCCATAGTTGCAGCACCATCGTGTACCTCACCAATTTTGTGTGACTTACCTGTGTAGAATAATATACGCTCAGTTGTTGTAGTTTTTCCTGCATCAATGTGAGCCGCGATTCCTATATTTCTTGTATATTTTAAATCTCTTGCCATTTCTTAAATATTAAAATCTGAAGTGAGAGAATGCTTTGTTTGCTTCTGCCATTTTATGAGTATCCATTCTCTTTTTAACAGCAGCGCCTTCTTCTTTAGCCGCAGCTAAAATTTCTGAAGCTAATTTTGCAGCCATTGACTTTTCATTTCTTTTACGAGCATAAAGTATCATCCACTTCATAGCCATAGAAATTTTACGGTCTGGTCTGATTTGCATTGGAATTTGAAATGTAGCTCCACCTACTCTACGACTACGTACTTCTACGTGAGGCATAACGTTTGTCAAAGCGTCTTTCCAAACTTCTAATGAAGATTTTTCATCATTGTTCTTTTTAGTTTCTACGATATCCATTGCATCATAGAATACTTTGAAAGCAGTTGATTTTTTACCATCCCACATTAAGTTGTTCACAAAACGTGTTACTAATTGATCATTAAATTTTGGATCTGGTAAAAGAGGTCTTTTTTTGGCCTGTCTTTTTCTCATGTCTTTTGTTTACTTTAAAAGTTTAAATTACTTTTTAGCTTCTTTTGGGCGTTTTGCTCCATACTTAGATCTTCTTTGTGTTCTTCCTGCTACACCTGAGGTATCAAGCGCACCACGCACAATGTGGTATCTAACTCCTGGTAAATCTTTTACCCTTCCGCCTCTCACTAATACTATCGAGTGCTCTTGCAGATTGTGTCCTTCTCCAGGGATGTATGCATTTACCTCGTTTCCGTTAGTCAAACGCACACGCGCTACTTTACGCATCGCTGAGTTTGGCTTTTTAGGAGTAGTAGTGTAAACACGCGTACAAACACCTCTTCTTTGAGGACAAGAATCTAAAGCAACCGATTTACTCTTCTTAGTGATCTGAGTTCTTCCTGTTCTTACTAATTGTTGAATTGTTGGCATAATTAAATACTAATTTTTC
>Ga0256340_1000037_pt1 | contig 17484 bp, 15 predicted proteins | sample AtltaT_3_FD_183807 | JGI IMG/M metagenome (GOLD analysis project Ga0256340, IMG submission 183807) | Metatranscriptome of freshwater microbial communities from Altamaha River, Georgia, United States - Atl_Colum_RepC_8h (Metagenome... | ecosystem: Environmental > Aquatic > Freshwater > River...
CTCTTTGACGCCCAGCGCCATGCGGGGCGTATCTTGGGCATGGGCGATATCGTGGCCTTGGTCGAGCAAGTCACGGCGGGCGTGGACATGCAAGCCGCGCAGCAAATGGCCGAGAAGCTCAAACGCGGCGATGGGTTTGACCTCAACGATTTTTTGGCCCAGATCCAGCAAATGCGCGCCATGGGCAACCTCTCCGACCTCATGGACAAACTGCCCTCGCAACTCACCGCCAAGGCCGGCCAGGTGGACATGGGCAAGGCTGAGAAAGAAATCGGCCGCAAGCAAGGCATCATCCACAGCATGACCCCCGCCGAACGGGCTCGCCCAGACCTCATCAAAGCCACGCGCAAGCGCCGCATTGCCGCCGGCGCGGGGGTGCAGGTGCAAGATGTCAATCGTCTGCTCAAGGAATTCGAGCAGATGCAAGAGATGATGAAAAAAATGCGCGGGGGCGGCCTCATGAAGCTCATGAAACGCATGGGCGGCATGAAGGGCTTCCCGAGCATGGGGGGTGGGGGCTTCCCCGGCATGCGCTAACCCGCCACGGCCATGCAGCAGGAACTCTTCGTCTATCGCACTTTGCTGCCGGGTCTGTGTCGACACGGCGCCATGCAGGGCGCCCAATGGCTGGGCCAGGCCTGGGTTCAAGGCGCGCTCTTTGATTTAGGCGACTACCCCGGATTGCGCCTGGAAGGCGCCACGGGCCCTGTGTGGGGACAGCTCGCCGGCGTCGACGACGCCCTCCTCCAACGCCTCGATGCCATTGAGGCCTACGACCCCGCACATCCCGAAGCGAGCGAATACCGACGCGAGCGCGTTTGGGCCCACCGCACTCAGGGCGAAACACGCCTGGTTTGGACCTACGTCTATGCGCGGGAATGCCAACACCTGCCCCGCATTGCGCATGGGGACTACTGGCGATATGTGCAAGAGACGGGGATCGTCCCCCGCTTGGCGCCGGGGGAGCGCATGGGCGATGCAGGCTTGTGCGCTTAGCCTTCGCGCATGACCACTTCGCCGCGCAAGGAGTGCGGGTAGGCCTCCGTGATGCGCACATCCAGCATCTGACCGAGCAGCCGCTCACCTTGGGGGCCTCCCGCAAAGTTGACGATGCGGTTACACACCGTGCGGCCCGACCACTCCTGCGCATTTTTGCGCGCCCGACCTTCCACCAAAACGCGCTGTACCGTGCCCACACGGGTTTGGTTGATTTCTCGCACGTTATCGTCAATGATTTTCTGCACCTCTTGCAAGCGGCGCAGTTTCACCGCATGGGGGGTGTCGTCAGTCAAATTGGCCGCCGGCGTGCCGGGGCGTGGGCTGAAGATGAAACTGAAGGAGTTGTCGAAATAGACATCGTGCATCAGACGGATGAGCTTGTCGTGGTCTTCTTCCGTTTCGCCGGGGAACCCGACAATGAAATCACTGCTCATGGAGAGATCAGGGCGAATGGCGCGCAATTTGCGCACCGTGCTCTTGTACTCCATGGCCGTGTAGCCCCGCTTCATGGCCATCAGAATGCGGTCGCTGCCGTGTTGCACGGGCAAATGCAGATGGCTCACCAACTGGGGCACCTTGCCATACACCGCAATCAGGCGGGCACTGAATTCATTGGGGTGACTGGTCGTGAATCGAATGCGCTCGATGCCTGGTATTTCGGCCACGTATTCAATGAGCATGGCCAAGTCGGCCATTTCAGCGGTCTGCCCCATGGCCCCGCGGTAGGCGTTGACGTTTTGCCCGAGTAAGGTGATCTCCTTGACGCCTTGATCGGCCAAGCCCGCAATTTCAACCAACACATCGTCGAATGGGCGGCTCACTTCTTCGCCCCGTGTGTAAGGCACCACACAGTAGCTGCAGTATTTGCTGCAGCCTTCCATGATGCTCACAAAGGCGCTGCCCCCCTGGACTCGCGCTGGGGGCAAGTGATCAAACTTTTCAATCTCGGGAAATCGGATATCCACCTGCGGGCGTGCTTCACGCGCGCGCGCATCGAGCAATTCGGGCAAGCGGTGCAGCGTTTGCGGACCGAAGACCACATCCACAAAAGGCGCACGCTTGATGATGGCCTCACCCTCTTGGCTGGCCACGCAACCGCCCACGGCAATCTTGACGCCTTTGGCCTTGAGGTGTTGCACCCGACCCAAATCGGAGAACACCTTCTCCTGCGCTTTTTCTCGCACCGAGCAGGTGTTGAACACAATCAGGTTGGCCTCTTCCGGGTCGTCTGTGAGCGCGTAGCCTTGGGCGGCGTGTAGGACATCGGCCATTTTGTCCGAGTCATACTCGTTCATTTGACAGCCAAAAGTCTTAATAAAAACTTTTTGACTCATGGCAATGCAAACCCTAGGGTTAAAGTGCAGCGGTTCATGGTGTTCATCCAGAGGCTGTGGAAAGCCCCGATTTTAGACGGGGTCCTTACTACGGACATAATTTCCGCTCAGACAAGCCTAAAGCCAGTGGCTAGCGATGCCGATACAAAGCCACAGCGCATGCTGACCCTGCGGCCCGCGGGGCACGCACGTCTGTCTGCCCATTGAGAAGTGAAAACAAGCCATGAAAAAATACCTTCGACTGATCTTGGAAATTGTGCTCGGCCTGCTGTTGGCCGGGGCCCTGGCCTTTGGCTATTGGAGTTACGCGGGCAAAAGCCATGCGCTCAAGGAGGCCAGTGAGCTTGCCGAAGGCAAGGATGAGGCGAGCGAAGAGGCCAAAAAACTGCAGGATGAGCTCGAAGAGGCCAAAGCCAAACTCGCTGAGCTCGCGCCCGCTGCCGCTCAGCTCGAAGCCCTCAAGGGGTCGTTTGAGAATGGCGTGGTCTTGCAGGACTACGAAGCCTTCATCAAATCCCTCAAGGGCCCGATCACCAATGAACGCCAATTGGGTTTGGGCGCGCTGCGCATGCTCACCAAAGGCGCCGATGACCCGGATACCGTCAGCGCGTTCCAAAAAGCCCTCGAGATGGCGGAGTGGTCTTCGCGCTTGAAGTCCATATGCGCGGCCCAGCAAGCCTTGGTGGCCGCTGGCCAAAAAGTGAAAGTTCTGGCCGACTGTGCGGCAGAGAAAGAAGCTGGGCACAGCAAAGCACACAAACATGTGCATTGGGATTACGCCGGTGACATGGGCCCTGAAAATTGGGGCGATGAATTCCCCACCTGTGCCAAAGGCCAAAAACAAGCGCCCCTGAACATCACCGGACCGTTTGAAAAGTCCAAGGACGCCTTGGTCGTGACCTACAAGGAAGGCCCCCTCAAGGTCCTCAACAACGGGCACACCATTCAGGTCAATGTGGAGCCGGGCAGCACGCTCAAAATCAACAAAGACACCTATAACCTCTTGCAATTCCACTTCCACCGCCCCAGCGAAGAGCAGATCGATGGCAAGCCCATGGCGATGGTCGCGCACTTCGTTCACAAGAGTGATGACGGCAAACTCGCCGTGCTCGGGGTGTTGCTCAACGAAGGCAAGGACAACGATGCCATCAAGACCATTTGGGACAACGCCCCCAAGTCTGAAGGCCCAGAGGTGGTGGTCGACAAAGTCCGCTTCAACCCCCAGAGCTTGGTTCCCGCCGCCTTGTCCTTCTACACCTATGAGGGCTCCCTCACCACGCCGCCCTGCACCGAGGGGGTGAACTTCTATATTTTGAAGACCCCGGTGGACATTGGTAAAAAGCAAGTCAGCGATTTCCCCTTCAAGCGCAACGCCCGTCCGGTTCAGCCCCTCAATGGGCGCAAGATCGGCGCGAGCTAAACCAAGCCCTCGCTGGGTTTAGCCCAGCCGAAAAAAAACCAGCCCTGGGGCTGGTTTTTTTTTCGTCCGCTGCGAGGCGCCCAAGAAAAAGCCCCCAAAGGGGCCAAAGCTTCCCGGCTAAAGATTCGGTTCAGATCGATTTGAGTCGCTCAGAAGAAGGCACCACGCGGGTGAGGCGAACGCCATAACGGTCATTGACCAGCACGATCTCGCCTTGCGCCACCACGGTGTTGTTGACCAACAAGTCCAGAGGCTCTCCAGCAATGCGGTCGAGTTCCACCACGCTGCCTTGCGAGAGGCGCATCAGATCCTTGATCTTGATTTGCGCGCGGCCAACCTCGATCGAGAGCGTGACCACAATGTTTTGCAGCACCTCGGGGTTGATGTTGCCCGGTTGGGATGGTTTGAAGTTCTCCAGATCAGGCACGTCCTCGTGCCCATCCTCATGGTGTGCTTCATGCCCTTCGTGAGATTCCGTGACCGCGGTTTCGCCGTCGTGTGCGACGTCGTCAGTGGATTCAGGGTTGGAATTTTCGGGGGTATCGCTCATGGTCTCTTCCTGCCTTTCAAGCTTTGCCGTGGACGTGTTCGTGGTCGATTTGCACCGCCACCTGGGAGCCACGCGTGCCCACGTTCACATGGAACGCCGGTACGCCGTTGGCCAGCATGAGGGCGGTGTCTTCCTTCTTGAAGAACAACAATTCGCCTTCGCGTAAATGATTGAGATGGTGGAGTGTGGTTTTGATTTTTCCAAGCTCGACCAGAACTTCCAAACTCGAGTCGCCCACGGCAATCGCCAAGTCGCGACGCCATTTGCGATCCGATTCCTCATTGCCATCGCCGCTGGTGACGCGGCTGCTGAGCAGTTCGCGAATCGGCTTGAGCGTGGCATAGGGGTAGACGAGGTCAATGAAGCCCTTGCCCCCGGTGGCCGTCGGGTCCGATTCAAAGCGGCTCAAAACGACCAAATCGTTCTCGTCAGCAATCTGTGCAAACTGAGGGTTGATCTCGGAGCTCACGTGCTCACACTCAATGGGCATCAAGGGGGCCCAGGCTTCGCCCAGCGAGCGGAAGAACACCTCCAGAATGATCTTGATGATGCGCGTCTCTGTGGGCGTGAAGAGCCGACCGGCAGGCAGTTCACCCACACCGCGGCCAAAGCCACCAAAGAAGCTGTCGAGCGAGCTAAACACCACATTGGGGTCAATGATGATCACCGAATTTCCCCGCAACGGGGATATCCGAACCATGTTGACCGCCAGTGGCGGCTTGAGACCTTTGAGGTAATCGCCAAACTTCAGGATTTGCACCCGCGTCGGGTTTACACGCGGGCTGGTGCGCAAAACTTCGAGTAGCCCCAGTCGGAACAAGCGAATAAAACGCTCATTGATCATGTCCACCGCGGACACGTTCACGCCGAGGCTGCTGTCCTCGCTGGCGAGGTCGTGCTTGCGCACCCGCACCCGGGTGTTAAAGCCGGTGTCGGTCTCGATCGAACCGTCGCGCACACCTTCGGTGAGGGCGGCGAGTTCTTCGTCCGAGAGCAGATTGGGTTTCATGGGTGTTCGCTTTTATTGGGTCACGAAAGAGGTGAAAAAGACGTCCTCAATGCCACCAAAGTCCTCGTACTTCATCAGGATGTCGTTCATCACGATCTTGATGCGCGCGGCCAACTCCGTGCGGTAGTCTGGTTTGGCCAAATCCGCTTCTGTGGTTTGGCGCATCACATCCAAAATGCCCGAGCGAATGGCGAATTCGTGTTTTTTCACGTTGTCAAACACACGGCTGTCATAGTGGGTCATGATCGCGATCTGCACCACCATCACTTTCTTGCTGCCCGTGATGTTGGTCATGAACTCCTTGTCGATCTGCATGTAGCTGTTCTCAAACCGCGTCGCCTCAGACTCCTTCACCACCTTGGTGGGGCCCTCGGGTGCCTTGTTGGCTTCGCCAGCTTGTTGTTCCAGTTCGTCCACTTTCTCGTGGGCCGCGGCCTCGCTCTTCTTATCAAAGTAGCCGGAGAAATAGAGCGTGCCCATCATCACTGAGACGATCAGCAACAAAACGGAAAGAACGATCACCAGGATCAAAAGAATTGGTTTCTTTTTCTTTGGGGGTTCTTCGCCGGGTGCCGCTTCTGCTGCAGCTTCGGGTGCATCTGCCATGGTTTACTCCTGTTAGTTTTGTCTCACGAACTCACGCATACAAATCCAACATCGATTGCGGGTCAGGGCGACGGCGCGCAGCGTTCGTCTCCTCGGCCCCAGTCTCTGTCGATCCCGCTGCGGAATTGTCACCAACTTGGGGTCGGTTTGACGAATTCCCATGGGACTGGCCGCCAGCATGACTGCTGTGTTGGCCGACATGGACATGCGGATTTTCAATACCTAAGTTCGCAAGTGCTTCGCGCAATCGCGCACTGTTCTGTTGAAGCAAGTCCCGTGCCACCGGATTATCGACTTGCAAGTTGGCCTGAAGCTGGCCGTCTTTCATCTCGAGTTGAATCTCCACCCCGCCCAAATGCGCGGGACGCAGACCGAATTTCATCTTCCATTCACCGCGTTGGAGCTGCTCATGCATGCGCGCAGCCATTTCGGTAGAGAGTTTTTCGCTCAGTGCGTCAAAAGAATTTTGGGGATCATTCTGAGGGCTCTGCGTAGCCGCTTGCGCGAGCTTGGCAAAGGCCTGACCCGCCGGTGCAGTTTCGGCACGCCCCATGGGCATGGCGGTTGAAGGTGCAGGCGTTTGGGCCTGCGGACCACTGTCATGCGGAGAGGATTGTTCGCCTTCAAACGCCTGTCCGCCCGCCATGAGTCCGGAGACCAGGCTACTCACCCCCTCGCGTGCCAGGCCGGTGGTCTGGGCATCGGGCCAGTCGCTCGTGGCGTTCGCCTGCTGGAGCGCACCGGGATCGGATACGGGTAACACGCCTTGTTGCAGCGCTTGCAGAGTGGTTGGGGCGCTTGATACCGCTGTCGCGGTTTGGGCCCCATGCGGGATGGTCGTGGGCCCACTGATCGTCAAGCCGGTGAGTGCCCCCGCCGGCAAGCCCGAATCGCCGCCGCTTGTCTTGCCCACAGGTCCAGCGGGAGCGAATCCTGTGGCATGAGGCTGCACGGAACGGCCCAGGGCTTCGCTCAAGCCGAGCTTGGTCAAGGCGGCGTCTGCACCCACTGGCGTGCCTTGTGGGTTGGAAGTCAGGGCTTCAAGTGATTTGCCCCCCACCATGGCTTGACTGGTCGTCAGCCCCGCCTCGCTGGCCGTGGCATTCACGCTGGCGGGTCCTTGGGCACGCGCGAGCAGTTGGCGGATGGCCTCGGCATCCATGCCCATCGACTGGGCGAAGGACTCTAAGCTTTGCGCGTTGGGCTGATGGCGTGGGTCCGTGATCAGGGTGACATTCGAGCTCAATCGCTGCTCTTGCCAAGCCGCGACCATGCCCCCGCCTTGGAGCGAGGAGCCCGCCATGGTGGCCTCAGACGGTAATGCGTTCAGGGCTTGCATCCCCCAAACCATGTCCAACTCAGGGCGCTCGGCTGTTCGTGCTACAGGGGGGCGGCGCGTGCTACGGGCGTTCGTGGGCCGTTCTGAATCGGGCTCATCAGTGGAGGATGCATCGGTTTGCCGATCGACGCGAACCGGTTGTCGGGGCAGGGCGCTTGCCTTTTCCGCGGATTTGTCGCGCGAGGTCGCCGCAGTCCGGATGGCCTCAGCCACGGGAGCGGCAATATCTTGCCGGTCTGCCACCTGCAAGTGTTGAAGTTGCTGGGTCATCAGGCTCGCGAAATCCAATCCACCCTCCGCTGCGGAGGTACCCACAAACGCCTTGGAACCCAAGCCAGACGGGGCTTGTGGGGATCCAGACGGGCTGGTGGCGGGCGGCAGTTGGAAGTAGCGTGACAGATTCATGGCAGTGGCAACAAGAACATTTCTTCCCTTATCAAGCAAAAACCGTGACAGGTGAGTCATTGCCGCTGGCGCAGGAAACCCTCAGCTGGCATAAGGGTTGCTTTGGTAAATCCGCCGACGATTCCATTCGCCGACAAATGAATTCAAAAGTTTTGAGAAAGAAGCGGATTTAACCCATGAGCACCCTGTCGCTGTCAACGATTCGACAGAACTTGTCAAAGTTTGAAGCCACTGGATTGACGATTCCAGCGGTGGTGCTGCTCATCATGGCCATGCTGGTCTTGCCACTGCCACCGGTTCTCTTGGATTTCTTCTTCACGTTCAATATTGTGTGTTCGCTGGTGGTCATCATGATTGCCATTGGAACGAAGAAACCTTTGGAATTCTCATCTTTCCCAACCGTACTGCTTTTTGCAACGATGCTGCGGTTGGCCTTGAACGTGGCCTCCACACGCGTGATTCTGGTCAACGGTCATGAGGGAACCCATGCCGCGGGCAAAGTGGTGGCCGCGTTTGGTGAGTTCGTCATCGCTGGCAACTATGTGGTGGGCTTCATCATTTTCGTGATCCTTATGATCATCAACTTCATCGTGGTGACCAAAGGCGCCGGGCGCGTGTCGGAAGTCAATGCCCGATTCACCTTGGATGCATTGCCCGGCAAACAGATGTCGATCGACGCGGATTTAAACGCCGGACTGATTGATCAAGAAACCGCCAAAAAGCGGCGTGCCGAGTTATCCCAGGAATCAGACTTTTTCGGCTCCATGGACGGTGCTTCCAAATTTGTCAGCGGCGATGCCATCGCGGGCTTATTGGTTCTCATCATCAACATTGTGGGCGGACTGGCCATTGGCATCTTGCAACACAATTTGTCGTTTAGCGACGCTGGTAAGCTCTACGTCTTGCTGACCATTGGGGATGGATTGGTTGCCCAAATCCCCTCCCTGTTGCTCTCTCTGGCCACGGCGATCATTGTCACGCGCGTCACCACCGCTGAGTCCATCACGGAACAAGCGAGCCGCCAACTGGCCAATCCAACGGCCTTGTTCATTTCCGCCTGTATCTTGCTCATCTTGGGCATGGTGCCGGGCATGCCCCATCTCATGTTCATCACCTTGGCGCTGGCCACGGCTGGCCTGGGTCTCATGGTGATCACACGAGAGGTGCAAAACGAGCGGCAAGAGGAACAGGCCGCCGAAGCAGCCGCGGCAACGGAGCCCCCCAAGGAACTGGATTGGGACGATGTCGATCAAGTCGATTTAATCGGTTTGGAAATTGGTTACGGCCTCATTCCGCTGGTCAACACGGAAACAGGCGGGGAGTTGATGGCGCGCGTCAAAGGCGTGCGCAAAAAACTCTCGGCTGAGTTGGGATTCCTGGTGCAGCCCGTGCGCATCCGAGACGACCTCAACATCGATCCCGACGCCTACCACATCGTCCTCAAGGGCGTGGTGCGTGGCAAAGGGGAAGTCAAAGTCGGTCGGGAGCTGGCCATCAATCCCGGCCAGGTATACGGCCAAATTGAAGGCATTCCGACTCGGGAGCCCGCCTTCGGACTGGAAGCCGTCTGGATTGAACCCGCACAGCGCGATATGGCCCGCACCCTGGGCTACACCGTGGTGGACGCCGCAACCGCCATTTCAACTCACCTCAACAAAGTCTTGCGTGAAAACGCGGCCGATTTACTCAGCCACGACGAAACGCAGCAACTGCTCGATAAGCTTGCCGCCAAGTCGCCCAAGTTGGTGGAAGATTTGGTGCCTGCCAAACTCTCCTTGGGCTTGCTCACGCGCATTCTCCAGAACTTACTCAATGAGTCGGTCTCTATTCGTGACATGCGCAGCATTGCCGAAGCGCTCACGGATGCCAGCACCAAAACCCAAGATCCTGATCAGTTGACCGGTCTTATTCGGCCAAAGCTCGGACGCATGATCATGCAAGCCCTCACCGATGGCGAAGGCGGATTGCAGGTCATGACGCTCGAACCCAATCTGGAGCAGCTCTTGCACAACGTATTGCAGCAGAGCCAACCGGGGCAGCCCGTGGTGCTCGAGCCCAGTTTGTCTGACAACCTCTTTAATGCACTTCGCGAAGGCGCGCGTTTGGTGGAAGAAATGGGGCATCCGGCTGTGCTGGTGGTCTCGCCGGTTCTGCGGGGCTGGCTCTCCAAAGCAGCGCGTTTTCGCGTCAACGATCTCACGGTGCTGTCCTACAGCGAAATTCCCGATGACCAGCCGGTCAAAGTGATCCATACCGTGGACGCCAAGAGTTATTGAACACAAACCAAAGACTGAGTAAACAATCATGGAACTCAAAAGAATCCTCGCTCGTGATGCCCGCACCGCCAACGACAAGGCGATCGCCCAGTACGGCCCCGACGTGTTGATCATTTCCAGCAACCAAGTCAATGGTTTGACCGAGCTCATTGTGGCGACCGACATTCCGGAGATGACGCCCGATGAGGTCGAGCCCCAATTGAAAACCAGCCCGCGCGCCAGTGGAGGCGGCAAATTTGACGCGCTTTTGGGTCAGGCCATGGAAAACAACAAACGGGCGGCCTTACAACGCCAGGCCACCAAAGAGGCACAGCCCCTAATCGAGGTCACGGCCAAGTCGCAGCGCATCGCGCCGCGCACCGATGCCGCCAAATCCAGCAAAAAACCCGAAGTCGTGGGTAATCTCAAGCCAAGCGCGGCCCCCAATCCACCCTCCGTTCGGGACGAGCGCGCGCACGATATCTTGCGAGGACAAGAAATTGTCGCTTTGGTGCGTGAGGAGCTGGCCTCCCTGCGCAAAGAATTCAAGCTGAGCCAACAAATGGCCGCTTGGCAGGGCAATATGCCGCTGCCCCCCATGCTGACCCCTTTGCGCGATGCACTCAACGAGGCCCCGATCCCGGTGGCGTTGCGTGCCTTGCTTATTGACAGCATCAAAGACTACCCAACGCTGGCCGAAGCCATGGGTGCGCTTCACCGACAGCTCGCACACACGGTCGAGCAATCGCCAGCGCCCGCACCTTTGTCTGGCGTGCATGTCATTGCGGGCCCCTCTGGCGCGGGCAAGACCATGATGGTCGCCCGTCTTGCCCAAGCCGCAGCCCTGAAACACGGTTGCGAGAAGATCATGGTCATCAGCTACCGCGATCAACGCGCTGGCGCTTGGAACCAAACGCAATTGCTCAACGCCCAAGCGGGGGTGGATTGCTACCGCGCGACCAACATCGCCACCTTGCAGTTACTTCTTGAAGAGCACGAGGGGAGAAATCTCATTCTGATTGATACCCCGGGCGTTCAAATGCAGGAGTGCTTGAGCGAAATCCGCGCACTGCAACGCGGCATCGCTTGCCATGCCGTCGTGCCCGCCGACGCCTCGGCGGCTACATTGCGTCGTATTTTTGAGGCGCCTGAAATCACCTGGACCAGCTTGATGCTGAGCAAACTGGATGAGTCCTCTCAGCCTTGGGCCATGTTGCAATTCTTGAGCGATCAAACCGTCTCCGTCTCTGTGGCAAGCCGCGGCGACAGCAGCGCTGATTTGGTCACCGATTTCCACCTCGATGAGCTGGTCAAGTGTGCGTTGGATAACTTGGCCATCGCCAGCCAAGATCGCGCCGCCGAGTGGCTCCACCCGCAACATGGACTCATGGCCGTCCATCGCGCTTCCTCACTGCAACAGGCCCATGAGCAGGATCAACATCATGCGTAAAACGGAAGTCATTGGGATCGCCAGCGGCAAAGGGGGCGTGGGTAAAACCACCACGGCTGTCAATTTGGCCGTAGCCCTCAGCATGGCGGGTAAAAAAGTCATGCTTTTCGATGCGGACTTGGGCTTGGCCAATGCCCAAATTGTCTTGGGCGCCAGAGCCGAGTACAACTTAGGGCACTTTCTTTCCGGGCAAAAGAGCTTGGAAGAAATCATGGTCAACACGCGCCAGGGGGTTAAGCTGATTCCCGGTGCCTCGGGCATGCAAGAGCTCGCGAGTTTGAATCAAATTGAAGCCGCGAGCATCGTGCAAGCATTTGGCGCGCTCACGCAAGAGGTCGACTTCCTCATCGTGGACGTGGCCGCTGGAATTTCGCCCCCAGTGCTTTCTTTCATGGCGGCGTGCCAAAGACGATTCATCGTCATCAAAGACGATCCTTCCTCTATTGCCGACGCCTATGGAACGATCAAGATTCTCACCAAGGAAATGGGCTTGGATGAGATTTACTTGATTCCGAACATGGTCCACAGCCAGGCAGAGGGCTGGAAGCTCTACAAAAAACTCAATGACGTTTGCGTGCGTTTCCTTGGCGAATCGGTGCATTACCTGACGTCGATCGAAGACGACGAGATGGTGCTACGCGCGCTCAAAAAATACCAGTCTGTATTGGAGTTCGCTCCAGGGACAGGTGCGACCCGCGATTACCGGCGCTTGGCCGAGTGTTGCGAGAAACTGCGTCCGATTGATCATCCGTCGGGCGGATTGCAATTTTTCATGGAGCGGCTGATGCAAAACAGTCCGGAACAATCATGAAGCCCATGTCCCCCCTCCAAATGTACGGCGCCTGCAAGCCCAAAGGCGAGGAGCTCGTGCTCGCGCATCTGGGCCTGGTCAAGCGCGTGGCTTTGCACCTCAAGGCGCGAATTCCTGCTTTCATGGAGCTCGACGAGTTGATCCAAGTTGGCATGATTGGTTTGCTCGAAGCCTCGCGCGCGTACGACGCGACCAAGGGTGTCGAGTTTGAAAATTTTGCCCATAGCCGAGTGCGTGGCGCCATGCTCGATGAGGTTCGCAGATTGTCGTTCCTGCCGCGTTCGGCGGTGGCTTTCAACAAGTCGCATAACGAGTCCATTCATACCTTGGCGGCAGAACTTGGGCGAACCCCTACGCAGTCTGAAATTGCCGATTACATGGGCAAGGACATTGAAGAGTTTCACAAAGAGCGTGGCAAAGCCAAGCGTTTTGAGACCTATTCAATGGAGGTGGTGACCGAGGAAGTGATGAGCATTGCCGATGACTCCTCCCAGCAGCCCGATGTCATCGTCGAAGAAGCTGAGTTCATGGACGCGGTGACCGACGCAATTGCTGATTTGCCCGAGCGCGAGCAATTGGTCATGCAGTTGTACTACGTGGAGGAACTCAACCTCAAGGAAATCGGTGAGGTGCTGAGTGTGAGCGAATCGCGCATCAGTCAAATTCTCTCCTCCGTCGTCAAAAAATTGCGAGCCCATCTCAAAGTCGATATCAGTAGCCATGACAAGATGCCCATGAGGAGATCCGCATGAGCAACTTCATGATGAACCTGGTCTCTTGGATCCTGCTTTTGCTGGTGATCCTGACCCTGTACTTGATCGACAAAGTCAACCAGTTGGCGCGATTGCAGGAGCAGACCGAGAGCGATCAAGAAAAGAGCGTGGCAGACCTTCAATTGGAGGCCCCGCCTGGGGATATCCTGTTTGCCGGCTTGGAAGGCAAAACCCTCTGGGATGCCATGAGTGGCAAGCATGTCGACGGGTTCGAGCCCACGCGTATTGACGCGCTTCGCCCGCACTACGAACCCATTTTGCGCGCCCACATTGAGACCACATTCGAAGATGGCTTAGAGGACGCAGAGGCTGGCTCGGCCGCAAGCAACCCCGAATCCTTGCGGGTCATCCCCACGTCCCGGGGTGAAGTCGATTCTTGGCTGCCGCCCCAGCACCTGGGCAGTATTTACCGAACCGCCATGGAGTTTGGCTCTGAGTACCTCAAGACGCGTGAACCCGACACCTTGGTTCGCTTGCGCGAGACGCTCGATAGCGTGACCGATATGCTCTATCAGCGTGCGGGCTTAAAAATTGAGGTGCCTTATTCAGCGCTCCTCATGGATCTCTCGAAGTTTCCGCCCCCGCCGCCCGAGCCCCAACCCGAGCCGATTCCCGGCTTACTGGCCGATGAGAGCACTCCCCCTGCTCCCTCGGCACATGAACTGGCGCAAGGTCTGGCCCAGGCCAAAGAATACGAAGCGCAACAAGTGGCCGACTTGGCCGCACAACAGTCTGTGGAGGTGCTCGAGCCGGTGCAACCGTCGGCTCAAGCCGAGTCCTTGGTCACCGCAGAGACCCGGATTGAGCCCGAAATCGTGTCCGACGTGGCGGCCACTGACCCCACGGTCGCGGTGGCTCCCACCGAGACCGCTGAGCCTCCCATGGAAGTGCTTGAGCCGACACCCACGGTGATCTCGGATGTTGAAGTCAAAGTCCCGAGCGCGGTGAGCACATGATGAATGCGCGCATCCAGGGCTTGACTCAAGTTCGTCGCCATGAACCCGATACTGCATGAGACCTCACTTAGGCATTCAGGAGTTTTTTCATGCGAGCCCAACGCGCCATTCAGAGTTACGGAGATGTCAAGACCACCACTGGGGTGGCTGGAGCCAATAACGTGCAACTGATCCAAATGCTTTATGACGGCCTGCTCGAGAGTTTGTCGACGACACGCGGTCACATTCAACATGGCAACCAAAGTGAAAAAGCCAAATCGATTGCCCGCGCCAGCCGCATCGTGCTGGGCCTTCAGGGGGCGCTTGATTTTGAAAAAGGTGGTGATTTAGCTAACAATCTGAATGATTTGTATAGCTATGTTACGCGTCGTTTGTTTCAAGTTAATGCCCACAATGATCTTGTGGCGTTAGATGAAATTTATGGTCTGATGCGCGAAATTCGCGATGCGTGGCAAGGTGTTCCTGCCTTGATTCCCGCAACATCCCAACCCGCAACCACGTTGAACTGAATTACAGTTAGGGCAACAAGCGGGTTTGCAAAATCAGTGAAGGGTTTCACCACCGGGTGATCCCGCTTGAGGAGTAAAGAATGTTTTCAGTCATCGGCGTCGTTTTGTTGTTCGCGATTGTGTTTGGTGGTTATATCTCCCATGGTGGAGACATGGCTCCCATTATTCACGCGGCGCCGGGTGAAACATTCATCATTGCGGGAGCAGGGGTTGCGGGCATGCTCACCGGCAACAGCATGGAAATTTTCAAAGGCGCCTTTGGCGGCTTTGGCCGTGTGATCAAAGGGCCCCGATTCAACAAAGATGATGTCCTTGGCGTCATGCTCGTGGTCTTTAAACTCATGAAGACCCTCAAAGCCGAAGGCGCGGTGGCCATGGAATCCCATGTGGAAGCCCCTGAGAGTTCTCCCATCTTTGGAGAGTGCCCCAAAATGCTGACAGACCATGGTTTGGTGGATTTGGTCTGTAACACCATTCGTTTGATGGTGGTGTCCTCCGGAACGTTAAGCCCCTATGCGGTTGAAGACGTGATGGACGCGGCCATCAAGCACCACCACCACGAAGACATGGCGCCTGCTGAGGCGCTTGGCGTTCTCGCCGGTGCTTTGCCCGCACTGGGCATTGTGGCTTGCGTGTTGGGCGTGGTGAAAACCATGGCGGCGATTGACCAACCGCCCCCGGTACTGGGTGGCATGGTGGGTTCCGCGCTGGTGGGAACCTTCTTGGGCGTGTTCATGGCTTACGGTATTTTTGAGCCCTTTGCCAACCGACTCAAGCAAATCGTCGATCAGGACGGTGAGATCCTCAAAGCGGCTAAGCAAATCATCATTGGCAACATGCACGGTCATCCTCCCGCGCTTATCATTGAAGCGGCCCGCGTGTGCATTAACCACCACTGCCAGCCAACCTTCGCCGAAGTCTTTGACGGCATGCGAGGCAAGTAATGGCGGACGACAAAGCGCCTGACGCGCCAGCCGAGGGCGAAGAAGCCAAAGAAGGCGGTGCGCCCGCCCCAGTCATCGTCATCAAAAAGGTGATGGACGATGGCCACGGCGGCGCCCACGGCGGGGCTTGGAAAATCGCTCTAGCCGACATGATGACCGCCATGATGGCGTTCTTCTTGTTGATGTGGCTGCTAGGTGCGTCTAACGAAGACCAGCGAAAAAGCATTGCCGACTATTTCAAGCCAACCTCGCAAAGCCTCGTCGCCATTGGCCAACTGGCCGGCTCCAACGGTATTCTCGGGGGCCGCTCCATCATTGATCCCGATGGCTTCCCATTCGCAGCCAAGCAAACCGCCTTGCTCGAACGGTTGACACCGCGCTCGGAAGGGGGCCCCAACCCCGATACCCAGCCCGGCGAGGAAAACAACAACCCCTACTCCGATCCCGATAAGCTCTCGGAAGAACAACGCAAACAAGTCGCGGCCCAACAGGAACAAGCCAACTTTGACAAGTTGGAGAAAGAACTTGAGCAAAAGATCGGCGAGAACAAGAAGCTCAGCGATCTCAAAGACCAAGTCTCCGTCACCCGTGACAAGCAAGGCTTGCGCATTGAAATCATTGATAAAGCCGACTTTGCCATGTTCCCCAGCGGAGGGACCGACATGCAAGGCAAGGCCGCAACCTTGATCAATGAGATTGCGCAGACCCTCGCCATGATGCCCAACAAAGTGGCCATCCGCGGCCACACCGACAGCATACCCTTCCAAAACAAGGAAGGCCGCAACAACTGGTCCCTCTCGGCTGAGCGCGCCGAGGCGACTCGTCAGTTGTTGGAAAAGGGCGGCGTCAAGGAAAGTCGTTTCGCGCGCATCGAGGGCGTGGCCGACACCGATCCTTGGAACCCGAAAAACCCGCGTGATCCGCGCAACCGCCGCATGAGCATCACGGTGCTCTACCAGGATCAGGACTAAGCCTAAGCCACCCCACGCAAGGCGTATTTATTGATCTTCTCGATCAGAGTGGTGCGCTGCAAATTGAGCAGCTTGGCGGTACGCGAGACGTTGCCCGAATTGCGCTGCAAAGCCTGCTCGATGATGCTGCGCTCAATCTGCGCCATTCTCTCTTTGAGCGATAGCCCCTCAGGGGGGAGGGCGGGCATGCCTTGCGCGAGCATGATGATGCTCTCGACATCGTTCTCTTCTTCGTCTTGGGGGGCATTGGCTAACTCCGCCTCGACTTCCGGGGGCGGGGTGAGCTCAAGGGTTGCGAGCAGGGGGGCACGGGCCTGTAAATCCGCTTGGGCCGAAACCAAGCCCTTGGGCAGCAAGGTGGGGGGAATGGCTCGCAAATCCAGCCGTTGACCTGCGTAGAGCGTGCTAAAACGTGCCACTAGGTTTGAGAGCTCCCGCACATTGCCGGGCCAGGCGTAACTTTGCAAAGCCGCCAAGAAGTCTGGCTCGAAGGTGATGGGTTTCTTGCCAAAGGGTGCGTGCTTTTGCGCAAAATAGGCCAGAAGCTCAGGCACATCTTCAGTCCGCTCCCGCAAGGCAGGAGTCACGATGGGCAGCACATTTAAACGATAGTACAAATCCTCGCGGAAGCGGCCTGCACTAATTTCAGCTTCGAGGTCACGATGTGTTGCGGCTACAACACGTACATCCACGCTCACCTGCTTGGTACCCCCTATGGGGTCAATCGTACGTTCTTGCAGGACGCGCAACAGCTTGACTTGCATGTCGAGTGACATGTCGCCAATTTCGTCAAGAAAAATGGTGCCACCATGGGCCAACTCAAAGCGCCCGACCCGATCGGCAACCGCTCCGGTGAAGGCACCCTTGCGATGGCCGAAAAGCTCACTTTCGAGTAAATCCTTCGGAATGGCCGCGCAATTGATAGGCACAAAGTTTGAGCCTTGACGGTCGGATTGCTCGTGCAGCAGGCGTGCCAACAACTCTTTTCCAGTGCCGCTTTCGCCCGTAATCATGACGGTGGCCGTGGAATTGGCCATGCTCGAAACCATGGCACGCAATGCCAAAGTTGTCCCTGCACTACCGATGAATTGAGTCGTTGGTGTCATGTCAAAAATATCTACAGCTGATTTTGAAGGGATATCCAAAATCCACA
>Ga0256340_1000041_pt1 | contig 17306 bp, 13 predicted proteins | sample AtltaT_3_FD_183807 | JGI IMG/M metagenome (GOLD analysis project Ga0256340, IMG submission 183807) | Metatranscriptome of freshwater microbial communities from Altamaha River, Georgia, United States - Atl_Colum_RepC_8h (Metagenome... | ecosystem: Environmental > Aquatic > Freshwater > River...
CCCTCGCCTCAACCCGAAATCTCCCAAACTGGGGCATTCCTCAGGGGGGCGACTCGCCCCTGCAAGGCCCGGTAAGCCAAAAGAAATCAAGGACTTGCTCTCGAGCTCGGGGCTCGCGCAAGCGGCGCGGAAATTTGCGGGACAGCAACGCGATTGGCGCGATTTTTTTGCTGAAAGGCTCGAGCCTGGTCTGCTCGAAGCCATCGTTCAGTATGTCGAGCGAGACGGCACGCTGACGCTGCACGCGAGCTCGGCCTCTTGGGCGGCGAGGCTACGCTTCGCGCTGCCGGCGCTGACCGATGAGGCCAAGGCCTTCCGTCCGGCCGTCAAAAAATTTGTGGTGAAGATTCAGCCCGTCGCGGCGAGCACGGGCGCGCGCACGTAAGAGATCGGTGCATCTTCGGGTCGCTCGAACACGATCGCTTCCCAAGCCGACTCGTCAGCCAACAAGGTACGCAGTAATCGGTTGTTGAGGCCGTGACCGGATTTGAATGCCGAGAACTCGCCGATGAGACTGTGACCGAGCAGGTACAGATCGCCGATGGCATCGAGAATCTTGTGCTTCACGAATTCGTCTTCGTAACGCAGTCCACCCTCGTTCAGCACCTTGGAGTCATCGAGCACGATGGCGTTGTCGAGGTTGCCCCCGAGGGCGAGGTTACGCGAGCGCATCGTCTCGAGGTCGCGCATGAAACCGAAAGTCCGTGCACGGCTGATTTCTTTGAGAAAAGACGTCGTGGAGAAATCCATGCTCGCACGCTGTCCGTGACGCTTGAAAATCGGATGGTTGAACTCGATTTCGAAATTGACCTTGAAGCCATCGAACGGATCGAACCGCGCCCACTTATCGCCGTCCTCGACCTTTACCGACTTGCGAATGCGAACGAAGCGCTTCGGAGTACGCTGCTGCTCGAGGCCCGCCGACTGCAACAAGAAAACGAAAGGACCCGCGCTGCCATCCATGATGGGAACTTCGGGACCACTGATCTCGACGAGTGCGTTGTCGATGCCGAGGCCCGCGAAGGCCGACAGCAAATGCTCGACCGTCGACACGCGCACCTCGCCCTTGACGAGCGAGGTACCGAGGGTGGTTTCGCCGACATTGCCGGCACGAGCCGGAATGTCGACGGGAACGGAAAGATCGGTTCGTCGGAAGACGATGCCCGTGTCGGGCGCCGCCGGACGGATGGTCATGAGAATGCGCTTGCCCGTGTGTAACCCCACGCCGCTCGCGCGAATGACATTTTTTAAAGTGCGTTGACCGACCATCGTTTCCCCCGACTGCCCCAAAGCATGCCGCCTTCAGGCGGCATGCCGGGGAGTCATCGAAGGCGGCGAGTGTACCCCAAACCGACCGTCAGTCGGCCTGTCGGCGCAGGAACGCCGGGATATCGAGGATGTCTTCCGCAGCCTCAGGCTCGTGGCGCAGCCCATCGCCCGCCGCCGCCTTCAGACGCTCGTACGCCGGAACGTCGAGCTTGCTGTAGTCGGAGGACACGGCGACCGGCCGACGACCGACCCGCGGGGCGTCGAAAGCGGCGCGAGCTGGCGCGGCGCGAACGCTGCTCGAGGAGCTTGCGGTGCCGCGCACGGCAGCCATTTGCGCTTGCGAGCGAGCGAGACCCGTAGCCACCACCGTGACACGCAGTTCGTCGGTGAGCGACGGATCGATGACCGTGCCCACGACGACCGTCGCGTCATCGGACGCAAACTCTTTGACGATGTTGCCGACCTGCTCGAACTCGCCGATGCCGAGATCGAGACCCGCCGTGACGTTGACGAGAATGCCGCGCGCGCCGGAGAGATTGACGTCCTCGAGAAGCGGCGAGGACACCGCCATCTCGGCAGCGACGCGAGCACGATCTTCTCCCGTCGCGTGACCCGAACCCATCATCGCCATACCGGTTTCGCTCATGACGGTGCGGACGTCGGCGAAGTCGACGTTGATGAGACCCGGACGCGTGATCAGTTCTGCGATGCCCTGCACCGCACCCTGCAACACACCATTCGCGCTCTTGAAGGCATCGAGAAGCGTGGTCTTCGGACCGAGAACAGTCAGCAATTTCTGGTTCGGGATGGTGATGAGCGAGTCGACGTGCTTGGCGAGCTCATTCATGCCCTGCTCCGCGATGATGGAGCGCTTGCTGCCTTCCATGGTGAACGGACGCGTGACGACCGCAACGGTGAGGATGCCCAACTCCTTGGCGATCTGCGCGACGATCGGCGCAGCGCCCGTGCCCGTGCCACCACCCATGCCGGCGGTGATGAACAACATGTCGCATCCACTGATGAGCTCGATGATGCGATCACGATCTTCCATGGCGGCCTGACGGCCGACATCAGGGTTTGCGCCGGCGCCGAGACCCTTCGTGATATTGCCGCCGATTTGCAGCGACGTCTTCACGTTGGAGTTTTTCAAAGCCTGCGCATCGGTATTGATGCACATGAAATCCACGCCCTCGATGCCGGTCTGCACCATGTGCGACACGGCGTTGCCGCCGCCACCGCCCACACCCAGCACCTTGATCACCGCGCTTTGGCTGTAAGAGTCCATGAGTTCAAACATTGCACGTCGCTCCTGTAGTCGAAGTTTTCAAAATAAAAAAGAAATTAAAAATTGCCCTGAAACCAATCCCGCATCCGCTCCACCATGCTGCGCGCGTTACCGGCGATCGCTCGCGTGCGCGAACCGCGCGGCACGAGATGATCGCGGCCGTAGAGCAGCAACCCCACACCCGTCGAATGAATCGGATTGCTCGTGACATCGGCAAGACCGCGCACGCCGACCGGCATGCCGAGGCGAACCGGCACGTGAAACACTTCTTCGGCGAGTTCGATTGCGCCTTCCATCTTGGCGCTGCCACCCGTGAGCACGATGCCCGCTGCGATCACTTCCTCGAAACCACTGCGGCGTAACTCCTCGCGAATGAGACCAAACAGCTCCTCGTAGCGCGGCTCGACGATTTCAGCCAGCGTTTGCCGTGCGAGACGGCGGGCCGGTCGATCGCCGACGCTCGGGACCTCGATGGTTTCATCGGGGTTTGCAAGCTGCGACAGCGCGCAGGCATAGCGCAACTTGATTTCCTCGGCGTTCTGCGTAGGCGTGCGCATCGACACCGCAATATCGTTCGTGACCTGATCACCCGCGATGGGAATCACCGCCGTGTGTCGAATTGCGCCGTGCGAGAACACGGCGATATCCGTCGTGCCGCCGCCGATATCGACCAAGCACACACCGAGATCTTTTTCGTCATCGGTCAGCACGGCATAACTGGAGGCGAGCTGCTCGAGTACGACATCATCGACATCGAGACCACAGCGCTGGATGCATTTCTCGATATTCTGCGCGGCGCTGTCGGCGCCGGTGACGATATGCACCTTCGCTTCGAGGCGCACGCCGGACATGCCGACCGGATCACGAATGCCTTCCTGCCCGTCGATGATGAATTCCTGCGGCAGAACGTGGAGGATCTTCTGATCCGCGGGAATCGCCACCGCCTTGGCCGCGTCGATCACATGCTCAACGTCGGCCAGCTGAACTTCTTTGTCGCGGATCGCCACGACCCCGTGCGAGTTGAGACTCCGGACATGGCTACCTGCAATGCCTGCAAACACCGAGTGGATCTCGCAGCCGGCCATGAGTTCGGCCTCTTCGACGGCGCGCTGGATCGACTGCACGGTCGATTCGATGTTCACCACCACGCCACGCTTGAGTCCGCGCGAGGGCTGCGAGCCGATACCGATGATCTCGATGCTGTTGTCCGGTGCGATTTCGCCGACCAGCGCCACCACCTTCGAGGTGCCGATGTCGAGTCCGACGATAAGCTGTCTTTCTGGTTTCTTCGCCATGTTCCTTGTCCGTTCCTCAACCTTCCGGGGCGTCGTCGAACTCGTCGACGGCCGCGACCTTGGTACTGCCGCGCCAACCCACCGAAAACCCGTTGGTGTAACGCATGTCCACGTAATTGATCTCGGCGGAGCGCTGCACCACGATGCGCAGCGCAGCCGCTACGAAACGCTCGAAGCGTTCATCCACTTGGCGACGTCCGAGACGGATGCGCACACCGTTATCGAGATCGATCTCCCACGCTCCGCGCGCATCGAGTCGCAGTGCGGCGATGCGTACACCGCCCTCGACGAGTCGACCCTGAATCGCGAGATACCGTTTGGCGACGAGCGTCTCAGCGCCCTTCGGCCCCGAAAGACGCGGCAATTCGGGCGGAATGAAACGCGCTTCGGAAAGGAAGAGCTCGCCGCGATCGTTAAGCAGACCGTTCGCGCCCCAGCGGGCTGCGGCAACCTGCTCGACGACGCGGACCTGAAGTCCGCGCGGCCAGGCTCGACCGACACTCGCCGTATCGACCCAGGGCAATTCTTCGATCGCGCGCTGTAGCGTCGCGAGGTCGACGGTGACGAGCCCGGCGTCGTGAATACGATCACGCACCGCCTGCTCCACGTCCATCGGCGACACGCGCTGAAAGCGCCCCTGCACCACCACACGATCGATCGGCTGATCGAGCGCCGAGACGATCAACCAAAGAAATGCGGCGACCGCAGCAAACCCCGAAACGCCGTAGGTGAGTCGGCGCCAGTCGATCTCGGGCATCTGCCAAGACGCCTTATCCGCGCGACGGCGATTACGGGCTTTTCGATTTGCAAACAGACTCATGCCTACTCTCCTGCCCTTAATCCCTGCGCTGACGAGTGAAGCTCGTCTCGAGAACGCGCCAGACCAGAGTGTCGAAATCGATACCGCTCGCACGAGCAGCCATCGGAACGAGACTGTGGTCCGTCATTCCGGGAACCGTGTTGATCTCGAGCAGCAACGGCCTGCCCGTGGCATCCATCATGAAATCGACCCGCCCCCAACCCGCCGCTCCCACGGCTGCGAAGGCACCGATCGCAAGCGCGCCAAGATGTCGCTCGGCTTCCGTCGAGAGTCCCGAGGGACACTCGTACAAAGTGTCGGAGCGCAGGTACTTCGCTTCGTAGTCGTAGAACGTTTTTGGTGTCGCGATACGAATCGACGGCAGCGCTTTGCCGTGCAGTACGCCCACCGTGTACTCGGCACCCGGAATGAACGCCTCAGCGAGCACCACATCATCGGTCGCCGCTGCGGCAGCGTAGGCCGCCGGAAGATCGGCAGCTCGCTCCACCTTAGAAATACCGACGGACGAGCCCTGCGTGGCGGGCTTCACGAACATCGGCAAACCGAGCTTAGTCAACGCGGTCTCGAAGTCGGCGGGACTGCGAAGCACCATGAACTCAGCGGTCGAGATCCCCACAGCCGCCGCCAAACGCTTGGTGCGCACCTTGTCCATGCACACGGCCGAGCCGAGTACGCCACTTCCCGTATACGGCAAGCCGAGACACTCGAGCGCACCCTGTAAGGTGCCGTCCTCGCCACCGGGGCCATGCAGCGCGATCCAAACGCGGTCGAACTTTTGGTCGAGCAGCGACGAGAGTGCCACGTCTCGCGGATCGACGGCGTGCGCATCAACGCCTTTTCGGACAAGGGCAGCGAGCACCGCCTGGCCGGTGAGCAGCGAAATCTCGCGCTCGCTCGAATGACCGCCGAGCATCACGGCCACCTTGCCGAATTCGCGCGGATCGCTTGCCGCGTGCAGAGCAGAAGGATCGTGAATCAAGCGCATCAGGCGGCCTCCCCCACAATGCGCACCTCGGTGTTGAGGTGGATCCCGAAACGCTGCACGACGGTGTCGCGGACGCGATGAATCAGTTGTTCGAGATCCGCGGCGGTGGCTTCGCCCTCGTTGACGATGAAGTTGGCGTGCTTCGGCGAGACCAAGGCTCCACCGATGCGCGTACCCTTGAGCCCTGCAGCCTCGATGAGTCGGGCGGCATGATCCCCCGGCGGATTGGTGAATACCGAACCGCAACTCCACTCGCCGATCGGTTGCTTTTGCTTGCGCTCGACGAGCAAATCGCGGATCGCTTCGTTGCTCACACCCTGGCGCTGCTCGAAATGCAGCGTCGCACCTAGGAAGGCCTCGCCCTCGAGCGGCGATTCGACGTGTCGATAGGACACGCGGTACTCAGATGCATTACGCAGACGGATCGTACCGCTGCGATCGATCACCTCGACGTTACGCACGTGACGCCAGGTTTCACCTCCGAAGGCCCCCGCGTTCATGGCGAGCGCGCCGCCGAGGGTACCGGGAATACCGGCAAAGAATTCGGCGGGTCCGAGCCCCCATTTGACACACTGCCTGGCGATGCGCGCACAGGGCACACCCGCCTCGCACCACACTTCGGTATCACCACGACGCTCGAGCTCACTCAGAGCGCCGTGCAAAGAAATGACGGCGCCACGTAATCCACCGTCGCGAACCAGAAGGTTGCTACCGAGGCCCACCCACCATAACGGCGTATCGGCCGGAAGCGTGCGCAGGAACTCGGCGAGATCGGCGCGATCGCGCGGCTCGAAGAAAATCTCAGCCGGACCGCCGACATGCCAAGACGTGTGGCGAGACATCGGCTCGTCGAGCGCAACTCGCTCGGCGAATTTCGCCTGCAAGGACATCCGTAGCGCAGCATCGAGTCTTGCGGGGGTCATCGTCCACCCTCGGACAGTTGCTTCGGGAGCCCGTGAGCGACCGCGCTGATATTGCCCGCACCCATGGCGAGAATCACATCGCCTGCGCGCAGCAGACCTTGCAGACTCGCGGCGAGCTCCTCGACGCGCGGGACGAACACCGGTTCGATCTGCCCACGCGAGCGCACGGCACGGCAAATCGCTCGGCCATCGGCGCCCGCGATCGGCGCTTCACCCGCCGCATACACCTCGGTGACGAGCAACACATCGGCTGTGGAGAGCACGCCAGCGAAATCGTCGAGCAGATCGCGCGTACGGGTGTATCGGTGCGGTTGGAACGCGAGCACGATGCGTCGATCGGGGTGCGCCTGTCGCACGGCATCGAGCGTCGCGCGAATCTCCGTCGGGTGGTGGCCGTAGTCGTCGATGATGACTGCGCTACCGGAGCCGACGCGCACTTCACCGACCTGCTGCAGACGCCGATCGACACCCTGAAACTTGGCGAGCCCGCGCTGAATGGCCTCATCTTCGACGCCGAGTTCACTCGCCACGGCAATGGCAGCCAAGGCATTTTGAACGTTGTGGCGACCCGGAAGATTGAGCCGCACGGCGAGCGGCGCCGCATGACCCGGCCGCACGACGTCGAACATCGTTTGAGGCCCCTGTCGGACCACGTTGACGGCGCGCACATCCGCACCTTCGTCGATACCGTACGTGGTGATCGGACGACCCACTCGAGGCAGGATGCCGCGCACTTCGGCATCGTCGGCACAGAGCACCGCGAGACCGTAGAACGGAAGGTTGTGCAGAAAATCGACGAAGCTTTGACGCAGGCGATTGAAATCGCCTTCGTGTGTGCCGAGGTGATCGTTATCGATATTCGTCACCACGGCGATGAGCGGCTGCAGATGCAAAAACGAGGCATCGCTCTCGTCGGCCTCGGCGACGAGATATCGACCGGCACCGAGTCGGGCATTCGTCCCGGCGCTTTTCAAGCGACCGCCGATCACGAAAGTCGGGTCCTCGCCGCCTTCGGCGAGGACGGAGGCGACGAGACTCGTCGTTGTCGTCTTGCCATGCGTTCCGGCGACGGCGATCGCCGAACGGAAGCGCATGAGCTCACCGAGCATCTCTGCCCGCGGCACGACCGGAACGCGATGCGCAAGAGCCTCGGCCACCTCAGGGTTTTCTTTGGAGACCGCCGTCGACACGACGACGACATCGGCACCCGACACATTTTCGGCGGCGTGTCCGAACTTGATCTCGGCCCCGAGACCGACGAGACGCTCGGTCACCGCGTTGGGCTTGAGATCACTGCCCTGCACACGATAACCGAGGTTCAGTAACACCTCGGCGATACCGCCCATGCCACTGCCGCCGATACCGACGAAGTGAATGGTGTGGATGCGACGCATACGTTCCATGTTCATGTCGCAAGACCTCCGGCGACGAGGCAGGCTTTCGCCAGTTCGTCGGTCGCATCGGGTCGCGCCAAGCTCCGTGCGCGCTCGGCCATACGACAGAGCGCCGCCCTATCAGCCGCGAAGCGCTCGAGCTCGGCGGCCAATCGCTGCGCCGTAAGCTCACGCTCGGGCAGAAGAACGGCTGCATCGCGCTCGACGAGAAAACGGGCGTTGCGCGTTTGATGATCGTCGACCGCTGCAGGAAAGGGCACGAGAATCGCCGCGACTCCCGCCGCAGCGAGCTCCGAGACCGTGAGTGCACCCGCGCGGCAGATCACGAGATCGGCCTCTGCATAGGCCATCGCGATATCGTCAATGAATGAGCTCACGTCGGCTGCGATGCCGTGAGATGCATAGGCCTCGCGGGTGCTCTCGAGTGTGCGCGCGCCGGTTTGATGGCGAATCTGCAGATCGACCTTACCGGCAAGCGAGGCGACCGCCTCGGGCAACACCGCATTGAGGCGTTGTGCGCCCTGACTGCCGCCGACGACGAGCACACGCAACGGACCCTGCCGCGAGCCGTAACGCACCGCGGGCGTCGGCAGTTCAAAGAATTCGGCGCGCACCGGATTACCGACCGTCGTCGCGTGTACGCGGGGTCCGAAACTACCGGAGAATGCCTCGAGCACGCGCGTGGCGAATCTAGCGAGCAGTCGGTTGGTGAAACCTGCGATGGCATTCTGTTCGTGGATGACGAGTGGGCGTCGCGCGAGCCACGCGGCGAGTCCGCCGGGTCCGGTGACGTAACCCCCCAAACCTACGACGACACGGGGCTGATGCCGTCGCACGGCGGCGAGCGCCTGCCAGAGCGCTCGCGCGAGCCGAACCGGCGCAGCAAAAAGTGTCGAGAGACCCTTGCCACGCAAGCCGCCGATATCGATCCACTCGACGTCGATCCCCGCTGCGGGCACGAGACGTGATTCGATGCCTGCGCGCGTGCCGAGCCAGACGACCTCGATATTTCGAGATCGCAGCAGACCCGCAAGCGACAACGCCGGGAACACGTGCCCGCCGGTGCCGCCCGCCATGATCATGACGCAGGGTTTACTCACGCTTCAACCGCCTCCCCTGCTCCGCCACGCAGACGTACGGCGCTATCCCCTCGAAGACTCGCAGCAGTCGTTCCTCGCGAGGCCTGAGCGGCCTCGTGATACACCCGCAGCAGCACACCCACCCAGGCGAGCGTCACGATCAAACTCGATCGACCGTAACTCATGAAGGGCAAGGTGAGGCCTTTGGTCGGCAATGCGCCCATGTTCACCCCCATATTGATGAACGCCTGAATCGCCACCCAGATGCCGAACCCTGCAGCGAGATACGACTGGAACTTGAGACCCGCTTCGTTGGCGAGTCGCGCGATGTAGAGCGCGCGCCAGGCCAGCGCGACGAACAACCCGATGGTCAACAAAATACCGAGCAGACCGAGCTCCTCGGCGAGCACGGCAAAGAGAAAATCGGTATGGGCTTCGGGCAAATAGAAGAGCTTTTGCACGCTCTCACCTAAGCCGACGCCCGTCCATCCACCACGACCGATGGCGATCAAGCTTTGCGTTAATTGGAATCCGCTATCGAAGGGGTCTTCCCAAGGGTTACGGAACGACGTGAGTCGGCGCAGACGATAGGGCGAGGACATCGCCACCGCCACGAGCAGCCCGGTCCCGATCACCGCAAGACCGATCACATCACGCCATCGCGCGCCGGCCAGAAAGAGCACGCCGAACGCCGTAGCCGTGAGCACCACCGCGGCGCCGAAATCAGGCTCCATCAAGAGCAGACCAAAGAATATGCCCACCACGAGCAAGGGCTTGATGAGCCCGAGCAGCGAGCTGCGTAACTCCGCTTCGCGACGCACGGCGTAGCTGGCGATGAAGATGAGTACCATCACGCGAGCCGCCTCGGAGGCCTGAAAGTTGAAACCTGCGAGTCGGATCCAACGACGACTGCCATTCACCGAATGACCGATTCCGGGGATCAGTACAGCGATCAGCAGTACGCCGGCGAGTGCGAGCAACAATAGGGCCGACTTCTCTAGCCACTCCGTTCGAATCGCAAAGGCGAACGATGCTGCGATGGCGCCGGCCACCACGAGCACGAACTGCCTCTCGAGATAGAGAAAGGGATCACCCGCCTCCTTGCTGGCGATCGACATCGAGGCGGACGTGACGATCACGAGACCGAGCAGCACGATCGACGAGACGATCAGCAGCGTGATGAGATCGAGATGAATCGTGGTGGGACGAGCGCCACCGCGAGCGGGTAACGTGAACGTACTCATGCGGGCAACCTCCCGACCGCGGCGGCGAAACGATCACCGCGCTCGGCATAATCACGGAACATGTCGAGGCTCGCGCAGGCCGGCGAGAGCAGCACGATCTCACCGGTCGACGCGCGCTTCGCGGCTTCATCGACGGCCTCTTCGAGCGAAGCGCACCGAACGAGCTCGAAGCCCTGCTCGAGCGCTGCGGCGAGTCGCGGCGCATCGCGCCCGATGAGCAATACGACCCGCGCACGACCCGTGAGTGCCGAGGCGAGCGGAGCGAAGTCCTGCCCCTTGCCGTCGCCACCGGCGATGAGCAGCAACGTGCCCGGCATCCCCGAGACCGTCGCCACCGTAGCGCCGACGTTGGTCCCCTTCGAATCATTGATGTACCGTACGCCGCGCTTTTCGCCGACCCACTGCGCGCGATGCGGCAGACCGGCGAACTCGCGCAGCTCATCGAGCATCGGCGGCAAAGGCAGCCCGCAAGCCTCACCGAGTGCCAAGGCGGCCAGTGCATTGGCGGCGTTGTGCAGTCCGGCAAGACGCATCGCCGAGATCGCGAGCACCGGCTGACCGCGAACGGCGAGCCAGCGCTCCCCATCCTGCTCGATCAATGAATATTCGGCGCCCGTTGCGCCTTCGATAGAGAAACCGACGACCTTCTGCGCGGACTCGCGAGACATCCCACAGACCCACGGATCATCACGATTGATCACCGCCGTGCTACAGCGATGAAAGATGCGAGCCTTGGCCGCCGCATAGGCCTCCATCGATCCGTGACGATCAAGATGATCTTCGGAAAGGTTGAGCACCGTCGCGGCGCGTAACTGCAGCGAGTGCGTCGTCTCGAGCTGGAAGCTCGACAACTCGAGGACATACAACTCCGGCACGGGCGCCAAGAGAAGATCGAGCACCGGGGTGCCGAGGTTGCCACCGACTGCAACCTTGCGCCCGGCGCGTTCGGCCATGCGGCCGACAAGCGTCGTGACCGTGCTCTTTCCATTGGTCCCCGTGATCCCGACGACGGGCGCTTTCGCTTCACGCGCGAAAAGCTCGACGTCTCCCACCACCTCGATGCCTCGTCCGAGCGCTTCGGCGATCAGCGGCTCGCGCAACGCGATACCGGGTGACGCCACGACGATCTCAGCGCCCTCGAGCAACGATCGATCGAGACCACCGAAACGGCACTCGGCCTTCGGCGCGAGCGCTGCAAGCTGCTCGCCACCCGGAGGCGCTGCACGCGTATCGGTCACGGCGATGCGCCAACCACGCTCGACAAAATGACGAGCCGCCGATACCCCGGTCTTACCGAGGCCGACGATCAGCGCCTTGCGATGTTCGGTGGAATGACTCATCGGAGTTTCAGTGTGGCGAGCCCTGCGAGTACGAGGAAAAACGTGATGATCCAGAAGCGCACGATCACCTTGGGTTCTGCCCAACCCTTCAGCTCGAAGTGGTGATGAATCGGCGCCATTCTGAAAATGCGTTTGCCGGTCAACTTGAAGGAGGCCACCTGCAACATGACCGATGCGGTCTCGAGCACGAAGATGCCGCCCATCACGAGCAACACCAACTCTTGTCTAACGATGACGGCGATGGTGCCGAGTGCAGCACCGATCGATAGGGCTCCGATGTCACCCATGAACACCTGCGCCGGATAGGTGTTGAACCACAGGAAGCCAAGTCCCGCGCCAACGAGCGCCGCACAGAAAATGAGCAACTCACCCGCCTGCGGAACCGCGGGAATCGCGAGGTAACCCGCAAAGACCGCATTACCTGCGGCATAGGCAAAGACACCGAGCGCCGCCGCCACCATCACCGCCGGCATGATGGCAAGACCATCGAGACCGTCGGTGAGGTTCACCGCGTTGCTCATGCCGACGATCATGAGGTAGGTCAACAGGATGAATCCGAAGACACCGAGCGGAAGAGCGAAATCTTTGAGGAGCGGCAGGTAGAGTGTCGTGTCGACAGGCGACGTCGAGGTCTTCCAGAGCGCGACGGCCGCAGCAAGGCCACCCACGGATTGCCAAAAATATTTGTAGCGGGCGATCAGCCCCTTGGGGTTTTTCTTGACGAGCTTGAGATAGTCGTCCCAGAAACCGATGAGACCGAAAACGAAGGTGACGGAGAGTACGATCCAGACGAAGCGATTGTTGAGATCCGCCCAGAGCACCGTCGACACCATGATGGCGACGATGATGAGCAGTCCACCCATGGTCGGCGTACCGACTTTCTTTTGATGAGCTGCCGGAATGTAGTCACGAACGACTTGGCCAATCTGATCGCGCGTCAACTTCGCGATCATCCAGGGCCCTAACGCAAGCGAAATCGCCAGCGACGTGACGGCGGCGAGGATGGCGCGGAAAGTCAGATAAGAAAAGACGTTGAACAGCGAGATCGTCTCGGCCAACACCTTCGAGAGCCAAAGCAGCATCTAGTGCACTCCCACTGGAGACGATACGGACTCGAGGGCAGCGACCACACGCTCGAGACGATTACTACGAGAGCCTTTGACGAGCACGCGAACATCCGAGGCCAGCTCACGACTCACGGCCTCGGTCAGTGCAGCGGCGTCGTCATGCCATACCGCACCCTCGCCAAAACTCTCGACCGACCGCTTAGTCGCCTCACCGACCGCGAAGAGTCGCTCGACACCATGCGAGCGCGCATAACGGCCCGCCTCGAGATGCGCCTCGCGCGAAAAGTTGCCGAGCTCGCCCATCTCGCCGAGCACGAGGAATCGCCGGCCACCGAGGGCTTCGAGCACATCGATGGCCGCTTGCAATGAACTCGGATTGGCGTTGTACGAATCGTCGATGATCCACGCGCCTTGACGCGCGCTGCGCAACTGCAGACGTCCTTTGACCGGACGCATGCGCGAGAGGCCGGTGGCAATGTGATCGAGCGTAGCGCCCGCAGCGCTCGCGGCTGCGGCGGCGCCGAGCGCGTTGATCACGTTGTGCTTGCCGGCGAGATGTAGCGAAATCGCCTTCTCGCCAGCCGGCGACACCAGCGTGAAGCGAGTGAGAAACCCTTCGGCACCGACCTCCGTGCGAATATCGCGCGCACTGAAGTCCGCTTTCGAACCGAGTCCGAAGGTCACGATGCGTGCGACGGTCATGTCACGCCAGAGTCCCGCAAAACTGTCGTCGGCATTCAAAATGGCCGTGCCATTCTGATCGAGCGCAGCGAACAACTCACCTTCGGCACGCGCGGCACCTTCGAGACTGCCGAATCCCTCGAGATGCTCGGCACCCGCGTTGGTCACGATACCGATCACGGGCGAGGCGAAGCCCGCGAGTTGCGCGAGCTCACCTGCATGGTTGGCACCCATCTCGATGACGGCGTGACGATGCGAGGAATCCAGTCGAAGTAGCGTAAGGGGTACACCGATATGATTGTTGAGGTTGCCGGCCGTCGCGAGCGTCTCGCCACAACAGGAGAGAATCGACGCGATCATCTCCTTGCTCGTCGTCTTGCCGTTGCTACCGGCCACACCGATGAGCGGCATCGTGAAACGCGACCGCCAACGTTGCGCGGCACGCTGCAACGCCACGAGCGCATCGTCTACGAGCACGATCGGAAAATCCGTAGGTCCCTCGCGTTCGGCGATCGCGCCCACTGCACCTTTGGCGGCAGCTTCCGCAAGATAGGCATTGCCGTCGAACCGAGGCCCGCGCAGCGCGACGAACAACTGGCCCGAAGTCACGGTACGCGTGTCGGTATTCACCGACGAGAACGCTCGGTCGGCACCGATCAGACGTCCGCCGCAATCTTTGGCGAGATCAGCGAGCTGACGCATGGGACGACCCGTAGACAGAATGGATGATCTCTCGATCGCTGAACGGACGGCGCTCACTACCGACGATCTGATAATTCTCGTGCCCCTTTCCCGCCACGAGCACGACATCGCCTTCCCGAGCACCCGCCAAAGCGTGGCGGATGGCGTCTCCGCGATCGTGAATCACCGCAGCACGAATACCCTGCGGTAAGCCCGAGATGATGTCTGCAGCGATTCCTGCAGCCGACTCGCTACGCGGGTTGTCATCGGTGATCACAATGCCATCGGCCATCGCCGCGGCAACACCCGCCATCAGCGGTCGCTTACCGGCATCACGATCACCGCCGCAGCCAAAGACGAGATGCAGCTTGCCTCGGCAATGCGCACGCGCAGCGCGCAGCGACTTGGCGAGCGCATCGGGCGTATGGGCGTAGTCGACGATCGCGAGCGCCTTACCCGGCGCAGTCAGCGCTTCCATTCGGCCCGGTGGAGCGTGGCACTCGCCAAGGGCGCGTAAAGCGGGCTCGAGCGCCACTCCCAAGGCGCGCAGCAGACCGAGCGCCACCAAAGCATTTTCAACATTGAACTCGCCGATGAGCGGCAGGGTCACCAAAATCTTGGTGGGCGCTTCCGACCCCTCGCGGCACTCGACTTTGAAAGAGAGCCCTTCGGAGAGCGCCTTGATGTCCGAGGCGATCAGCGATCGGACGGCCGCACCACTCGCGCGGATCTCCTCGATGACTGCGATGCCGGTCGCCGAGCGTGCGATCAAGGTCAGCGGCAACGCACTGGCGTGACGACGTGCAAGTTCGGCCCCCAAAGCATCATCGACGTTGATGACGCCCGCCTCGAGCTGCGGCATGTCGAACAGACGCGCCTTCGCCGCTCCGTAGGCTTCCATGGTGCCGTGATAATCGAGGTGGTCACGGGTCAGGTTCGTGAACGCCGCCACGCGGAAGCGCACACCGGCCACACGATGCTGATCGAGCGCATGCGAGGACACCTCCATCGCGACACACTGCGCGCCCGCCTCTCGCATGCTCGCAAGCTGACGCTGCACGCTCACTGCATCGGCCGTCGTGTACTCACCGGGTACGACGGCATCGGGAACCCTCCCCACACCGAGCGTACCCATGTACGCAGCGCTCGAGTTGCAACGCGTCAGCGCCTGCGCCAACAACCAAGCCGTCGTGGTCTTACCGTTGGTACCCGTGATGCCTGCGACGCGCAAGTGATCGGAAGGAGAGTCAAAGAATTTCCCGGCAATCGAACTGGCGAGCCGCGAGAGCCGATCGACGGGCTGCGCATGCACGCCAGGCGGAACGATCGGTGCAGACATGCCAGACGTGGGCTCCCAAAGCACCGCTTTAGCGCCGCGCGAGATGGCCTCCGGTAGCGCAGCCAAACCGTGAGTACGCCGACCCGCACAGGCGAGAAAGAGCCCGCCATCGACAACCGTGCGACTGTCGAGACTGATTTCGGTGACGCGGATCGAAGCTGGGACGTCGGCGATACCGCTACAAAGATCGGCGAGTTGGCGCGCACGCGCGCCCATCAGCGCAGACCTCCGGTCGCCGAGCGACGCGAGGCGTCGGCCGTGGCGATGTTCTGCGGCAGATCGGCCGGCATCGGTGCCGTCTCGGGCATTTCGTCGACGGGCATATCGACCGGCGCATCCGGCGCCACCGCCAATAGACGCAGCGCGCCGCCGACGACACCGGAGAACACCGGCGCCGCAACGTCGCCACCGTAGTAGAGGCCTGCACTCGGCTCGTCGATCACGACCACCGTCGCGAGGCGCGGATTGCTCGCCGGAGCGAGGCCCGCGAATACCGCGAGGTAACGATTCGTTGAGTATCCACCCGCGCTCGCTTTCCAAGCCGTGCCGGTCTTGCCTGCCACGGTATACCCCGGAATCGAGGCGCGCTTGCCGGTGCCGACGTCGGACACCACTGTTTGCAACATTCGCACGACGTCACGACTGACCTGCTCCGACAGCACCCGCTCGCCATCGACCGGGTGATCCACTCGCGTGAACGACACAGGTCGCTGCACACCATAGGCACCGAGCGTGGCGTAGGCATGCGCGATCTGCAGCGGCGTCGCAGACAAACCATAGCCGTACGAGACCGTCGCAGTGGTGATCGGCCGCCAATGCGTGTACTGCGTCAGCAAACCCGCGGATTCGCCCGGGTAACCGCTTGTGGTCACGCGACCGAAGCCGAGCCGCGTGAGCGTGCCATGCAACGCTTCCGGACCCAGATTGAGCGCGATACGCGTCATCGCCACGTTCGAACTTTTCGCCAAGGCCGTGGCCAAGTCGATGGCACCGAGGTTGTGCTTGTCCTCGATCATCTTGATACCGACCTTCACCATGCCCGGGTTGGTATCGATGATGCTCGTCGGCGTGTACTTACCCGACGACAGCGCAGCCGCCACGACGAAAGGTTTGATGGTGGAACCCGGCTCGACGAGATCGGTGACAGCGCGGTTCTTGTAGCCCGCCGGTTTCAGTTGCGCACGATCGTTCGGGTTGAACGTCGGCTGGTTGACCATGGCGAGCACCTCGCCCGTCGTCACGTCAATCACGACCACCGACCCCGCGCGGGCGCGGTTCGCCTGGATCGCCGCTTTCAACTCGCGATACGCGAGATACTGAATGCGCATGTCGACCGACAACTGCATGTTGCGGCCCGCACGCATCGGATGAATGCTCTCGACCGTTTGCACGGTGCGACCGAGATTGTCTTGAATCACGCGCTTCGCGCCATGCTCACCAGCGAGCCAGTGGTCGTACGCGAGCTCGAGACCTTCTTGGCCGGCATCGTCGACGTCGGTGAACCCGAGAACGTGTCCGGTCACCTCACCCGCCGGATAGTAACGACGATATTCACGCGTGAGGTGCACGCCAGGAATGTCGAGCACACGAACCTTCGCCGCATCAGCGGGCTGCAGGTGTCGAGCGACATACAGAAACTTGCGATCGAGTTTCGTGGTGACGAAACGCGTTAATTCCTCGGGCTCACGACCGAGCGCGCGCGCAAGGTTCGGGATCTGATCATTGGCGAGAGTGAGTTCGCGCGGATTCACCCATACCGAATCGACGGGCGTACTCACCGCGAGCGGCTCGCCGGCACGATCGGTGACGCTGCCACGATGCGCCACGACCGTCGCCACCCGCGTGAAGCGCTCGTCGCCCTGTCCTCGCAGGAAGGCGCTCTCGACAAACTGTAGCGTCGCCGC
>Ga0256340_1000043_pt1 | contig 17209 bp, 12 predicted proteins | sample AtltaT_3_FD_183807 | JGI IMG/M metagenome (GOLD analysis project Ga0256340, IMG submission 183807) | Metatranscriptome of freshwater microbial communities from Altamaha River, Georgia, United States - Atl_Colum_RepC_8h (Metagenome... | ecosystem: Environmental > Aquatic > Freshwater > River...
CGCAGGCTGCGCTTGTTGCCGCGCTCCCAGGTCCAGTCCATGCCCAGCGATTTGTCCACACGCTTGTGTGTCCAGAACGAGCCGCCACCGCTGCCATTGCGCAGGTCGATGGACGAGAGCCCGGCCGACAGGACCGGTGCGGGCGTGCGGTCGGCGGCCCGTACATCGGCCTGGGCCGCGTCGCGGGCGCGTCGGGCGGCCAGCACATCGGGGTTTTGCCGGGCGGCCTGCAGCACCTGTGCCAGGCTCAGTGTGGTAACCGGTGCGGCCAGGCTGGCCGCCTCGGCGGGGGGCGCATGCTGGGCCCCTGCCGGTGACATGGCCAGCACCCCCAGCAGGCAACCCGACAGAAACAAGTGTCGTATCCTCATGCCCTGTTTATCGAAGAACCGGCCTGACCAGCACCTGACTTGCTGTCGCGCCCCTGACCCAGCCTCCCCATGCGCATCCTCCTGGTCGAAGACGATCCTGTGCTGCTGAGCGTGGTGCAGCGCAGCCTGAGCGACGCCGGCCACCGCGTGGAGGTGGCCAGCGATCTGGCCACCGCCGCCCACTGGTGGCGGGTGCAGCCTTTTGATGCCGTGCTGCTTGACCTGAACCTGCCCCTGCAGCAACGCGCCGACAGCGGCATGGGCAGTGGCCTGAACCTGCTGCGCGAGATGCGCAGCCGTGGTGACCGCACGCCGGTGCTGGTGCTGACGGCCCGCAACCGCACCGATGAGCGCATTGCCGGACTGGATGCGGGGGCCGACGATTACCTGGGCAAGCCTTTTGAGCTGGCCGAAGTCGAGGCCCGCCTGCGCGCACTGGTGCGGCGCAGCCAAGGCGCCGACGATGTGGTGCAGGTCGGCCAGCTGCAGCTGGAGCGACAGGCCCGTCGGGTGCGGGTTCATGGCCTGGAGCTGACCCTGCCGGCACGCGAATACGAGGTGCTGGCCGAGCTGCTCACGCCACCCGGCCGCACCGTGAGCAAGAAAGACCTGTCGGACAAGCTCTCCGAGTTTCAGGATGCGCTGGCCGACAACGCACTCGAAGCCTTCATCTCGCGCCTGCGCAAAAAGCTGGCCGGCTCGGGTGCGTCCATCCGCACCCTGCGTGGCCTGGGTTACCGCCTCGAGGAAGACCCGTCCGAATGAAAGCCCTGCCTTCCCTGCGCCACCGGCTGTTGCGCCACGTCATCGTGCCGCTGGCGCTGACCTGGCTGCTGGGGGTGCTGATCGCGCTGGGTGTGGCGCGCTATTTCACCCAGCAGGCCTTCGACCGCGCCTTGCTCGACGATGCCTATGCCGTGGCGGCCCATGTGCAACACGCCGAAGACGGCGGCCTGACGCTGGGCCTGACGGCGGCCGAGATGCGCACCCTGCTGTTCGACCAGAACGAGGCCATGTACTTCGCCATTTACCTGGACGATGGTCACCTGCTGGCTGGACACCCCGGGCTGGCCCTGCCGCCCATGCCGCCCTTGCCCGAAGTGCCCGGACCGCATTTCGATGAAGCCCGCTTCCACAACCAGGACCTGCGGGTGGTGGTCATTGCCCGCACGCGGCCCGCGCCGTTCAAGGTGGTGGTGGGCCAGACCACGCGCAGCCGTGCCAGCCATTTCGACCGGCTGCTGTTCTTCTCCATCGCACCGCAGGTCCTGTTGCTGGGCTTGCTGGCGTTGTGGTTGCGCCGCGCCATCCAGCACGACGTGCAGCCACTGATGGACCTGGAGCGTGCGGTGGCCCGTCGCGATGCGCGCGAGCTCGCGCCCGTGAGCGTGTCAGCGCGTACGCGTGACGTGCAGCGGCTCGCGCACGCCATCAATGAACTGCTGGCGCGGGTGGAGCGAACGGTGCGCAGCCAGAAGGAATTTGCCGGCAATGTCGCGCACGAGTTGCGCACCCCGCTGGCCGGTATCCGTGCGCTGGCCGAATACGGGCTGTCACAGGACAAACCGCACATCTGGCGGGAGCAACTGGTCAGCGTTGCCCAGAGCCAGGAGCGCGCCAGCCACCTGGTCGACCAGTTGCTGGCGCTGGCGCTGGCGCAGGAGGCACGCGAGGTGTTCCAGCTTGAGCCCTTGCGGCTCGATGAGGTGGTGCGTGAGCGTCTGCTGCACCACCTGCCGCGCGCCGATAGCCTGGGCGTCGATCTGGGCGGGCGCGGGCTGGATCTGCCGGTGTGGGTGCGGGGCCAGCACGCCCTGCTCGAGGGTGTGCTGGACAACCTGATCGACAACGCCCTGCGCTATGGACGACCTGCCGATGGCACAGCCGCACGTGTCACTGTCGGGTTGGCAAGCGATGCTGGCCGGGGCGTGATCCTGTCGGTGGTTGACAACGGTCCCGGCATCGATGCTGCCCAGCGCACCCACCTGCTCTCGCGCTGGGCTCAGGGCCAGGCTGGCACTGCCCTGGGGCAGGGTTCGGGTCTGGGGCTGGCCATCGTGGCCGAATACGCTCGCTTGCTGGACGCATCGCTCAACCTGTCGCCAGGGGACGAAGGCCTGGGTCTGCGGGTGAGCCTGTCGTTTCAGCCCAGCGCCGGGTAGTCCAGGTAGCCCGCATCGCCACCGCCGTAAAGCGTGGCGCGGTCCAGGACATTGAAGGGGCCGCCCTGCTTCAGGCGCGCGCCCAGGTCGGGGTTGGCGATGAAAGGGCGGCCAAAGGCCACGATGTCGGCACCTTCGGCCAGCGACTGCTTGGCCAGCGTCAGGTCGTAGCCGTTGTTGACCATCCAGGCGCCCAGCCCGCCGGCGGCGCGGTAGGCCTGGCGCAGCGCCGCATAGTCGAACGGCGCAGGGCCCTGCTGGTGCTCGCGCGGGCCACCGGTCGACCCTTCGATCACATGCACATAGGCCAGGCCCAGCGGGGCCAGCAGGCGCACCACATGCGCGAACAGCGGCTGCGGCTGATCGTCGCTGGCGTCGTTGGCCGGGGTCACGGGCGAAAGTCGGATGCCGGTGCGGCCGCCGCCGATCTCGGCCACGACGGCCTGCATCACTTCGCCCAGGAAGCGGGCACGGTTCTCGATGGTGCCGCCGTAGGCGTCGCTGCGCTGGTTGCTGCCGCTGCGCAAAAACTGGTCGATCAGGTAACCGTTGGCGGCATGCACCTCGACGCCGTCAAAACCGGCAGCGATGGCGTTGGCGGCGGCGCGGCGGTAGTCGGCCACGATGCCGGGCAGCTCGGAGACTTCCAGGGCGCGCGGCGTCGAGGTCTCGACGAACTGCGCCTGGCCGTCGATCAGCAGCACGGTTTTGGTTTTGGCGGTGATGGCAGACGGTGCCACCGGCGCGGCGCCATTCGGTTGCAGGCTGGTGTGCGAGACACGGCCCACATGCCACAGCTGCATGACGATCGTGCCGCCTTCGGCATGCACCGCGTCGGTCACCTGTTTCCAGGCCGACACCTGCTCTGCGCTCCAGATGCCGGGCACATCGGCATAGCCCTGGCCCTGGTGGCTGATGGCGGTGGCCTCGGTGATGATCAGGCCGGCGCCAGTGGCCGGGTTGGCGCGCTGGCGGTAATACGCGGCCATGCGGGCATTGGCCAGGGCGCCGGGGGCGCGGTTGCGGGTCAGCGGGGCCATGGCGATGCGGCTGGCCAATTGCAGGCTGCCGGCCTGGACGGGATCGAAAAGCGTGGTCATTTTCAGGGGGTCGGAAAATCAAACGTCGTAACCAGGGTTTTCGCGTTGCAGCTTGCGCAGTAACGAGGGCCAGACAAAGGCCCCGCCCAGTCCACCCGTCTGCACGCGCGAGGCGTGGGCGATGCCATGGAGAATTTGCGGGTTGACTGCGGTGAGGCCGTCTGCGCCGGACTGGCCGGCCAGCGCATCGACCTGGATGCGGCAGGTGTTCTCGAAGGTGTACATCGACAGGAAAGCGTCGGCGATGGTCTTGCCCACGGTCAGCAACCCGTGGTTGCGCAGCATCAGGAAATTGGCCTGGCCCAGGTCGGCCTGCAGGCGCACCTTTTCGTCGTCGCGGATGGCCACGCCCTCGTAGTCGTGGTAGGCCAGCGAGGCCAGCACAAAGGTGCTTTGCTGGCTGATCGGCAGCACGCCGTGCTTTTGTGCGCTGACGGCCACGCCGGCGCGGGTGTGAGTGTGCAGCACGCAGCCGGCATCGTGCCGCACCGCATGCACTGCGCTGTGGATCACGAAGCCCGCCGGGTTGACCGGGTACGGGCTGTCATCGAGCTTGTTGCAGGCCATGTCGACCTTGACCAGGCTGGAGGCGGTGATCTCGTCGAACATCAGGCCGTAGGGGTTGATGAGGAACTGGTCCTCACCGCCCGTGACCGAGGCCGGCAGCTTGGCGCTGATGTGGGTGAAGACCAGGTCGCTCCAGCCGTACAGGGCGACGAGTCGGTAGCAAGCGGCCAGGTCTACGCGCAGTTGCCACTCGTCCGGGTGCATGGTGTCGGGTTTGTTGTTCATGGGGTCTCCTGCATGGGGCTGCAGCTTAGCCCGGCCGCGTCAGCTCTTCCAGTCGCGCAAGGTACACGCGCGCATGCCGGCCGCCGTCGTCATGGGCACCGCACATCTCCAGCGAGGGCATGAGCTGGCGGCACACCGCCGGGCGTTCGGGCTGGCCGAAGATGCGGCAGCGCAGCCGCTCGTCCAGTTGCACGCAGGGCACACCGGCGGGCTTGCCCTGCGGCATGCCGGGGATGGGCGAGGAGATCGAGGGGGCGGTGCAGCAGGCACCGCAAGCGGGGCGGCAGCCGACCGGGCTCATTTGGGCCACAGCACCCACATCCGCAGCGGCTGTTTCAGGCGCCCGGCCAGCTCGCCCGCCTCGACGCCGGAGCCGGCGTAATAGTCGGCCCGCACCGCGCCCACAATGGCGCTGCCGGTGTCCTGGGCCAGCACCAGACGGGACAGCGAGGTGTGCGGCCCGCTGGACGTCAGCCACACCGGTGTGCCGTAAGGGATGCTGCCCGGATCCACCGCGATCGAGCGGCCGGCCGTGAGCGGCACGCCCTGCGCGCCCTTGGGTCCGGGCGCCTCGCCCGCAGGCAGGGCTTCTTCACGGAAAAACACGTAGCGCGGGTTCTGCCACAAGAGCTCCTGCACGCGTGCGGGGTTGCGCGCGATCCAGGCCTTGATGCCGGGCCAGCTGGCATCGCGCGTGAGGCCCTGGTCCAGCAGCCAACGGCCGATGCTCCTGTAGGGCTGCTCGTTGGTGCCGGCAAAGGCCAGGCGCACGGTGCGCACGCGGCCGTCGGGTTCACTCACGCGCAGCAGGCCCGAGCCCTGGATGTGCAGCACCATCGCGTCCACCGGGTCGCTCAGGTAGGCGATTTCCTTGCCACGCAGTGCGGCCCGGGCCTGGGCGCTGGTGTCGATGTCCTGTCGGGTGAACCAGGGCTGGCGCGGTGCCAGCCCGTTGGGCATGGCGTACAGCGGCACGGTGAAGCGGCCCTGCGGCCGGCGGCTGGCGTCAAGCACCGGCTCGTAATAGGCGGTCAGCAGGCCCTCGGCCTGGGCTTCGTGCGATTCCACGCGGTAGGGTTGTAGCCGTTCGCGCACCCAGTCGCGCCGCGCTGCAGGGCTGGCATCGGCAAGTGGCCGCAGCTGCGGGCACAGCCCGCGCCAGGCTGGTGCCGGTCGCTCGCAGCTGCGCAGCCAGGCCGGCCAGGCTTCGTGCAGCGCATCCCGTTCGAAGTCGGGCAGCTGCGACCAGTGCACGGGCACCCAGCGGCTTTTGGCGCGCTCGATCACCGGGGGCAGCGGGCCTGTCGGGAGCTGCGGCAAGACAACAGGTGCCGGTGGCGTGCTCGAGCAGCCCGACAGGCTGCCTACAATCGCCAGCAGCGAGGCGGCCAGCAGGGCCGTCGCAGTCCGGACGCTGGTCCGGTTCCGGGTCATACAAGGGGGTTGTTGCATGGCGTTGTTGTTGCTGGAGGCCTTGCTGGCGTTGGTCATTCTGATCGCCATCGTCTGGTGGACCATGTTTTCGGGACGGCACAAGGGTGAGCTCAAGGCGCCCGATAAGCAGCGCGAGGACGACACCGGCAAGCCCTAGTCAAGCAAAGAGCCCGCGCCCTCGAAGCGCTGGGCATAGTAGCGGTTGCCCAGCAGGTCCATGCGCACGCCGGTGCGCGGATTGCTGGCATGCACGAAGCGGCCCTCGCCCACATACACGCCCACATGCGAGTGCCGTGCCCCCAGGGTATTGAAGAACACCAGGTCGCCCGGCAGCAGCTGCTCGGGAGGCACCGGTCGCGCTTTTTGTCCAAGTTCAGCCGAGCTGCCTTTGACGCGGATCCCGGCCGCCTCCAGGAACACATGGCTGACCAGGCCGGAGCAGTCAAAGCCGGTGGCCGGGCCGCGGCCGCCCCGGCTGTAGCGGGTATCGAGCAGACCCATGGCGTACAGCGCGATGTCGTTGCGCTGTGGCTGCGATGGGCGCGGTGCCTGGGCCGCCGGCGGGGCGGGCGTTGTCCAGGCGCAGCCGGTCAGCACGGCGGCCAGGGTCAGAAGACCGTGGCGACGCAGCAAGGCAGGGGCGCGGCTCATGCCACCTCCCGCAGCAGGTTGGCCAGTTCAACGGCGGATTTGACCTCCATCTTGTCGAACACACGGGCCCGGTGCACCTCGACCGTGCGCACGCTGATGTCAAGCTGGTCGGCAATGAGTTTGTTCGGCAGGCCGCGCGCCACCAGGCCCATCACATCGCGCTCGCGCTCGGTCAGCTCCGACAGGCGCTGTTCAAGCTGCTGGCGTACGCTGCGCTCGCGCAGGCGTTCGCGCGAGAGGGCCAGCGCCTGTTCCACCCGGTCCACCAGGGCGTTGTCCGAAAAAGGTTTTTCGCAAAAGTCGAAAGCGCCGCGCTTGACGCTGTCCACCGCGGTGGGCACGTCGGCATGGCCGGTCAGAAAGATCACTGGCCAGGCCTGTGCGATGCCGCGTTCGAGCAGTTGTTCGAACAGGGCCAGTCCGCTCATGCCAGGCATGCGCACATCCAGCAGGATGCAGCCCGGCTGCGCAGGCAGGGTGCGTGGGGCCCATGTGGCTTGCTGGCGGTCGAGTTCGGCCAGAAAGCTTTCCGCGCTGTCAAAGCAAGCGCTGAGCAGCCGGCGCGTCCGCAGCAGCCAGGCCATGCCTTCGCGCACGATGGCATCGTCGTCAACGATGTGGACGGTGGCATCTGGTGGGGTGAGCATGGCGCGATTTTAGGGGGCAGATGGCACCAGATGGCGTGCCGATGGTGTCGGCAGGGTGAATCGGAAGATGGTGCCCGCAGGCGCATTGGGCAGGTGCTCGAGGTGGCCACCGTGCTGCTCGATGACGGTGCGGCACAGGCTCAGCCCCAGACCCATGCCTTCGGCCTTGGTGGTGAAAAACGGCGTGAAGAGTTGCTCCGCGACCTCTGCATCGATGCCGCTGCCATGGTCTGCCACCCTGAATTCGAGCCAGCCTTGCTGGGCGTTGGAGACGGCGCGGCGCACCTGGAGCACCAGCAGGCGCTGGCGGCAATCGGGCCGGTCCATGGCCTGCATGCCGTTGCGCGCCAGGTTCAGCAGCACCTGCTCGACCATGGTGCGGTCGCAGACCACCGGGGGCAGACCAGGTTCGAGTTCGGTGCGCACCAGCACCCCCAGCTTGCGCGCCTGCAGGCTGACCAGGGGCGCGATGGCGTCGAGCAGGGCTTGTGCGCCCACCGCTTCGCGTGCCTGATCGCGCCGGCGCACGAAATCGTGCACGCTGTTGATCACGCGCCCTGCGCGTGAGGCCTGTTCGGCAATCCGTTGCAAGGCCATGTGCACGTCACCCAGGGTGTCCTTGTCGGCACCGGCCCCCGGTGTGTCCAGCAGGTTCAGCGATCCATTGGCATAACTGGCGATCGCCGCCAGCGGCTGGTTGAGTTCGTGGCTCAGGAGCGAAGCCATCTCACCCACGGTGGCCAGCCGGGCCGTGGCCTGCAGCCGTTCCTGGCTGGCGCGCGAGAGTTCTTCGACGCGGCGTTGCTCGCTGATGTCCAGGATGGCGCTCATCCAGCCGGTTTGCTCGCCCTGCCCGCTGATCAGTGGGGCCTCGATGATGAGCACCGGAAAGCGCGAGCCGTCCTTGCGCATGAAGACCGATTCGTAGCCCTCCCGTGGCGGGGCATTGCCCGCCAGCCGCACTGCTTGACGCTGCTGGTATTCGCCGACCATCTCGGGTGGCCAGTAGGGCATGGGGGCGATCTGACCAATCAGTTCGTCCTGTGCAAAACCCACCATCGCGCAAAACGCCGGGTTCACATAGGTGATGCGCCCCTGCCGGTCGCGCGCACGCAAGCCAGTGACGAGCGAGTCCTCCATGGCCTTGCGAAAGGCCAGCGCCTCGGCCAGTTCATGCTCGGCTTTCAGGCGTCGGCGGGAATCGCGCACCAGCAGCACCACGACTGTGATGAGCGCGATCGACATGGCCGTGACCAGTGCGGTGAGCACGTTGGGGAAGAGGTCGGGCGCGGCGCGTCGGCCGTCCATGCGCAGCACCAGGGTGTTGCCAGGTAAGTCCAGCAACTGTTGCGCGGTGAAGAGCCGCTGCCCGCGCCGGTCGGAACCGGCCATGGCCAGCCGGGTGCCATCGGCTTCCGTGAAGGAGACCAGATTGCGCCGTGCAAAAGTGTGGCCCAGGCGCTCGACCAGCAATTCCTGCAGGCTGTAGACCAGCACCGTGTAGCCTGCCAGACGGCCATTTTCAAGACGCGGCAGGCACAGTTCCATGACTTCCATGCCCAGACCATTGTTCTGCGGCAGGTAATAGCTGCCCGAGTAGGCGGGGCCGTTGAATTGGCGCGCGCGCAGGCAGGAGCGCACCATCTCGTTGAGGCTTTCGCTGCGTGGTGTCCGGCCATAGATCGGCTCGCGCAGCGGAGAGTCTTCGGCATCGAGCAATTCCCACTGGCTGTTCCTTCGCTCGACCCGCAGCCATTCACGCTTGTCGCGCAGCAGTGTGCCCAGCGCGTCCTGGCGTGCCCGCTCACCTGTCTGCGCGGCTTGCAGGCCCTGCAAGGCCTGTACATCCCGCGCGAGCGCGGTGCGCAGGTCGCTGACGGCGTCCTGCGTGTCGCGTTCCAGTTCGGCCTGCACCTGGCTGGCTTCGTAGCGCCCCGCCAGCCAGACCAGGATGGCCAGCATGGCCAGCACCAGCGTGATCAGCGCCAGCCACAAGGACAGTCGGCCTGCACGCCAGGGCAGCAAGTCATCGAGTGTTCGGCGCCAGCTCCCCAGGCGCCGTTGCCAGGCCTCGCGCCAGGGCATTCCTCGCCCCATCATGGCTGACGGCCTTGCGTGCTGCCCCCCGCAGGGGCAGACAGGTCGATGCGGGTCACACGCGGGTCGCTCCAGCTGCCGTCAATCGCAAATTCCTGCACGGCCGCCTTGGACAGCGGTGAGGTCAGCAGCCACTGGGCGAGGTAGGCGGTCAGGCCTACCACCGGATTGATCGCCAGACCCGCCACCACCGAAGCGCCGCCGGCATTGAGCTGCGGCAGGATCAGCACCTTGAGCTGCTGTGTCTCGCGTGCGATGTCGGCCGAGCCTTCCATCTTGACCACCGCATTGACCCCGTCGATCTGCAGGTTGCGTGTGGAGGCGATGCCCTGCTGGATGTGTACATCGCCCTGCACGGTGTCGAACGCAAAGCCTTCGTAGAACACGTCACGGAAATCGAGCAACAGCCGCCGTGGCAGCCCCTGCAGGCTCAGCACGCCCAGCAGCTTGGCCACGCCCGGCTCCGCCTTGAGGAACTGTCCGCGGCCCATGCGCACCTGGAACTGGCCCTGCATTGAGGGGTAGTGCAGCGCCAGTGGCGAGCCGTTCCAGCCGATCTGCCCTTCCAGATGGCCTGCCCCGGCACGCAAGGCGCCGGGCGTACCCAGCCGCGTCAGCAGCGCCCCCGCATCCTGCACGTCGAGCCGGAACTGCATCTCCGTGCGCCGCGGCCGATTGTCCTGCGGCGCGGCCCAGCGGCCACTGGCGCGCAGGGTGGCCTCGGGCACGCCAATGTTGAATTTCTGCAGCTGCCATTCGCGGGTACTGCCACGCGCGGCCCGGACATCCGTGTTGCTGGCCTCGATTTCCACCCGCCCCAGCGCCTTGCCACGCAGCATCAGGTCGTCGATCTGGATGTCCAGAGCCGGCATGCTGGTGGGTGGCGCTTCCATCATGGTCTCGACCTCATTCACCGCCGAGGGGGGCAGGTTCAGCCGCGTCAGTCGGGCAAACAGCTTGCCGGCCTGTTGCCCGGACGGCTGGTGGTACTGGGCGTGCCCACTGAGCTCGCGCGCGTCGATGTTGGCCCGCCAGGTGGTGCCTTCGCGGGTGATGCCGGCGACCACCTCATGCAGGGTGCGCCCCCCCGTGGTCAGGGTGCCAGCCTGCAGGCCCAGCCGGTTGGGCAGATAACTGCGCCAGGCCTCGCTGCCCTCGTCGCTGCTGCCCGGCGCCATGGGCAGCACGGCTTCCCAGGCGTCAAGCGCCAGCTCGTCGACGCGGACCACCGCCGCCACCCCTTGCTCGGGCAGGGAGCTGGTGCCGCCGGTGCGCGTGCCCACAGAGAGGTTGCCCCGGATCACGCGGGGACTGGGTCCGGAGAGGTCACGCACATAGACCGCCGAGGCGATCTGGCCGATCTCGATCTGCAGCTGGTCGCGTCCCTGGGCCGGTGTGCCTGCCAGCACCCGCGAGCTGACAGACAAGGGCAGCGACTGCGCCGCGCGCTTGTTGAGTGGCGCAGGCAGGTTCAGCTCCAGCCCTTCGAGGCTGCTGCGCACGTTCAGCTCGGGTTGCTCGCCACGCCAGCCCAGGGTTGCGCTGTAGCTGGTCTGGCCCCGCATTTGCCGCGCCAGGGCGTCCAGTGGCTGCAGCTGCCGTGCGGCCCTCAGACCGTCGGCGGTGATCTGGCCTTGCGCACGGATCAGCAGGCGGGGTTCTCCTGCGGGGACCGCGCCCGCGCGCAGGCCGCCGTCCAGCCGGCTGGTGCCGCCCAAGAGCTGCGTCTGCACGCCCTGCAGGCTGAAGCCCGATTCGCTGAACTGCACCGAGCCCTGTGCCTTGCCCAGCACAGGCACATGCGGACCGATCTGCATGTCGTTGCCCGCCAGCAAGACGCTGCCCTGTACCCGTGTGTCACGGGCGTGCAGCAAGGGAATGGCCAGCCGCAACCGGCCTTGCAGATTGCCGCTGGCCGTGGTTTGCGCCAAAGCCCCGGAGAGCATCTCGTCCAGCGGCGATTGCTGAACGATGCGCAGCACCTGCTGTGCCGATCCCTTGAGCTCGGCCTGTACCTCCAGTTGGGGATCGTGCGCCAGATCGGCAATTTCGGCGCGCAGGCCGGCAATTTGCACAGCCTGACGGCCGTCGCCGAAACGTGCGCTGGCACCCGTGAGCTTCATGCCCTGCCGTTCGAAAACCAGATCGCCCTGCAGGCCCTGCAGCATTGGCCAGGGCAAACTGCCGGCAGGCAGCAGCGATGGCGGCACATAGACCATGTCCACCCCCTGCAGACGACCTGAAAAGCGGAACTCGCCATCCCGAGAATGCGCCATCGGAACTTTGGACAAATCGCCCTTGATGCGCACCTGCAGGTTGTTCACGTTGCCCCTTCGCACGCTGTCGCGCACATAGTGGCGCACGTCCTGGGGCAGGTGCAGCGGCAAGTAGCGGTGCAGTTGCGCTGCCGGTATCCGGGCCACCTGTGCCTGCAGGTCCAGCAGGCCCGGCCCGTCCCCTGCCAGGGGCTGCCACTGGCCCTGCATCTGGGCCTGCAGGTCATCGCTGTTGAGTTGGGTTTTCCACTGGGTCGAGGCCAGTTGCCGATCGCGCAGCTGCCAGCGCACCTCTGTCTGCAATTGCTGCACGGTCAAACGGTCTTCTTCGAGTACGCCCGGCCAGGCCAGCCAGCCGCCGCGTGCCATGCGCAGCTGCAGCTGGCCGCCCTGCTGGCCGAACTGTGCCTGCAGCTGCGCCCCCTGTATGCCCCTGCCGCTGTTTGGCGAGCCGGCGAGACTTTCGATGTGCAGATCATCCGCCTCGATCTGTCCCTGGTACTGCAGCAGCGCCTCGGGCGGCCCGTCCCATTGCAGGCGCAAAGACCGCACCTGCCCCGCCAGGGCATGCCGGTTCAGGGGCTCTTGCCAGGCCGCAGGCAAGGGCAGGCGAAGCGCCACATCACGCAGGGCCTGCAGGTCCAGCCGTTCACCCTGGAGCTTGCCGTGTGCGGGCTCACGCCCTTGTGCGGCCTTGTACTGAAGGGCCACATTGCCACCTGGCCAGACCAGGCCCTGTTCGCTGGTGAAGGCCAGCTGCTGTGTGTTCACCGACCATTCCTGCGCACTCTGGCGGCCAGAAACCCGACCCGAAATCTGTGCAAAACCGAGGGGCTCGAGGTCTGCCGCCAGCCGCATGCGTACATCGCGCAGGTCCATGTCGGCACTTCCGCCGGCCCATTCCCCTCGGGCAATGTCCGACCAAAGCCGCAGGCGGCCCTGACCGGAGAGCAAATCGACGCCCAGCCGCACATGCTGGCGCAGCTGTGAAACATCGACTTGCGGGAACCACGCAAAGGCCTGGCCGTTCCAGTCCCGGAAATAGCCGGGGTGGGTCGACAGCAGGCCGCGCTGGAACTGCCCCATCAGCACGAAACGCTCACCCCATGCGGCCGGTGGTGTGGCATCGATTCGCAAGCTGTGCTGGCGCAACGGATTGCGCAATACGATGTCCACATCGGTCAGTGTCAGGGCCGGCGCTTCATGTGAGCCCTGCCCGGTGTGCTGCAGTGTGTTCTGGTAGGCCCGCTCCGACGTCCAACGCACCGTGCCGCCGCGCACCACCACCTCGCGCTGCCCAAACAGCCAATCGGCGGCGGCGCTGTTTTCGCTGCCGGGGGTCCCCAGTGCCAGGCCGGCCACCAGCCATTGGCCGCTGGCGGTGTGGCGCACATCCAGCTCGGGGCGGTCCAGCACCAGCTGTTCCAGGCCAAGGTTGAGCACCGAGCGCACGCTGATGGCCACCACCACGCGCGGCAGACTCAGCGCCAGGCGGCCTTGCCCGTCGAGCAGCCGGATCTCGCGCAGCTCAAACGAGGGGGCCCAGCCGGTGGACTCGGCCTGCAGTGCCCCGATCTGTACCGGCAGGCCCATGGTGCGTGTGGCCAGCCGCTCCAGCGCAGGACGGAAATCGCCGATTCGCGGCACAATCCACAAATGGAGGGCCGCCCACCCCATGCCGATGCTCAGGCCAATCGCCAGTGCGATCCAGGCCACCACGCGGGACAGCCGCGACAGCCATGAAAGGGGTCCGGAGGATGTGGGCACTGAGAGCCTGTGTGTGAATCAGAAAGTCAGCGGAATTATGACCGGCAGTGAGCAGCGCGACGCGCAGGATTTGACAATTCCAGCCCCCGTTTCGGACCTTGCAGCACATTCACGATTTGTGCAGCGTTTGCGTCGCCGCTATGCCGATCTGTTGCCACTGCTGCCCCCGGGGCCGCCGACCCGTGAGAGCCTGACCGACGCACTGACCGCACTGCAGGTCAAAGGCCTGGCGATCGACGCGGCCCTGCGCGTGCTGCGCCAGCTGACGCTGGAGCGCCTGGTTCATCTGGACACCGAACAGCAGACGCCACTGGATACCGTCACCCGGGCCATGACCTGGCTGGCCGAAGTCACCCTGGACGCTGCCTGGCAGCAGGTACAGAGGGACCTGGACGCGCTGCACGGCATGCCCACCACACCGACCGGTCAGCGCGCAGAACTCTGGATCATCGGCATGGGCAAGCTGGGGGCGCGCGAACTGAACGTGTCCAGCGACATCGACCTGATCTACGTCTACGACGAGGACGGCGAGACCGCCGGCAATGTCGAAGGGCGGGGTCGCATCTCCAACCAGGAATACTTTGCGCGCAGCGTCAAGCGCATGTACGCCCTGATCGGCGACACCACCGAGCACGGCTTCGTGTTCCGCGTCGATCTGGCCTTGCGGCCCAACGGCAACTCCGGCCCCAGCGTGGTCTCGCTGGGCGCGCTGGAGGAATACTTGCTGGTACAGGGCCGCGAGTGGGAACGTTTTGCCTGGATGAAAAGCCGCGTGGTGGCCCCGCGCAGTGCCGTGCTGGGCGGTTCGGCCCAGCAGCTGCGTGGCGTGGTGCTGCCTTTTGTCTTCCGCCGCTACCTGGACTACAACGTGTTCGAGTCGCTGCGGGTGTTGCACCAGCAGATCCGCGACCACGCCAGCAAGCGCAGCGCCGGGCACCCCGAGCGCGCCAACGACGTCAAGCTCTCGCGTGGCGGCATCCGGGAGATCGAATTCACCGTGCAGCTCTTGCAGGTGGTGCGGGGCGGCCAGTTTCCGGAACTGCGCACGCGACCGACGCTCGATGCCCTCCAGCGCGTGGCCAAGGCCGGCCTGATGCCTCAGGCCACAGCCGATGCGCTCGCTGCGGCCTATGTTTTCTTGCGCCGCGTCGAGCACCGCATCCAGTACCTCGACGACCAGCAGACCCACATGCTGCCCACCCACGACGGCGACCTGGAATGGATCGCAGCAACGCTGGGGCATCCCGATGTGCGCAGCTTCCTCACCACGCTGGACACCCACCGCGAACTGGTCGCGCAGGAGTTCGACACCTTGCTTGGCGGTGACCGCGAATGCAAGGGCTGCAACGGCAAGAACGGTGGCAAAAACGGCCGCGAACACGCCGAACTCGAAGCCGTGCTGGGCGAGTTCCCGCCAGCCGTGCGTGAGCGTCTGATGGCGTGGAACGACAACCCGCGGGTGCACGCGCTGCGTGAAGATGCCCGCGGGCGCCTGCTGCGTCTGCTGCAGCGCACCGCGCAATGGCTGTCCGAAGAGCGCTGCAACCAAGACGCCGTGCTGCGCATGGCCGACTGGATCGAGCCGCTGCTGCGCCGCGAGATTTACCTTTCATTGCTGCTGGAACGTCCGGCCATCCACGAACGTTTGCTGCGCCTGCTGGGCGCCGCGCGTTGGCCAGCGCGCTACCTGGTGCAACACCCGGGCGTGATCGACGAGCTCGCTGGCGGCAACCTCTTTGGCAGCCGCTTTGACCCTGCCGAATTCGAGGCCGAGCTCCAGGCGCGCCGCGCCGCGCTGCAGCGCACCGGCGAAGACGACGAGGAAAGCCTGCTGGACTTGCTGCGCCGCGCCCACCATGCCGAGCAGTTCCGCACGCTGGCGCGCGATGTCGAAGGTGTGCTCACGGTGGAGCAGGTGGCCGACGACCTGAGCGCGCTGGCCGACGCCGTGCTGCGTGTGACTGCCCGCTGGTGCTGGGACCGTCTGAAAAATCGCCACCGCGATGAGCCGCGTTTTGCCGTGATCGGCTACGGCAAGCTCGGCGGCAAGGAGCTGGGCTATGGCAGCGACCTGGACATCGTGTTCGTCTACGACGACGAGGACGAGCGCGCCCAGGAGGTCTATGCCGCCTACGTGCGCAAACTCATCAACTGGATGACGGTCAAGACCGGCGAAGGCGACCTCTATGAGATCGACACCGCGCTGCGGCCCAATGGCAATTCCGGCCTGCTGGTCACCCGTTTCGAGGCCTACGCCGACTACCAGCAGCAGCGCGGCAGCAACACCGCCTGGACCTGGGAACATCAGGCCATGACGCGGGCGCGCTTTGTCATGGGGCTGGAGGGTCTGCGGCCGGCGTTTGACGCGGTGCGCCACGCGGTCATCAGCGCCCCGCGCGATGCCGCCAGCCTCAAAGCCGAGATCGCAGCCATGCGCGAAAAAGTGCGCGAAGCCCACCCCGTACCCCAAGGCCGCTTCGACCTCAAGCACAGCCCGGGCGGCATGGTGGATGTGGAGTTTGTGGTGCAGTACCTGGTGCTTTTGCACACCGCCAGCCACCCGACGCTGGCCGACAACGTGGGCAACATCGCCTTGTTGCATCGGGCAGAAAGCGCGGGCCTGCTGCCCACCGGTGTGGGCAGCGCAGCCGCCGACGCCTACCGCGAAATGCGGCGCCTGCAGCACCGCGCGCGGCTCAACGAGGACCCGACCGCGCTCCCCCTCGAGCAACTCCAGATCCAGCGCGATGCTGTGCTGGTGCTGTGGCGGTCGGTGATGGGCTGAATCAGAAACGCAGCGTCATGCCCAGTTGCAGCGTCCGTCCCCAGAGGTTGCTGTAGACGGTGTTGGCGCCAAAGACCTGCACCGAGGTCTGGGCAAAAGACAGGGGGGCCGGCTGGTTGAGCAGGTTGCGTACGCCCAGGCGCAGGTCCATCTGCCGGCCCACGGCATACATCAGCTGTGCGTCCCATGTGCTGAAGGACGGCACGCGCCGGGTGACGGTGCGGGTGCTGCCATCGCTGAGCAGGGTGGCTGTGACCGGTGCGTCCTGGTAGCCGCTGGTGTGGTTCAGGATGAGCTGGGCTGTCCATTGCTCCCGAGTCAGGCCGGCCATGAGGCGGGCGCGCAGCCGAGGACTGACGCTGGCGCTGGCAGGGTCGTAGCGGCCCAGGTCGGACGTGTACGCCGCATCGTTGGCGGCTCTGGTGCGCGAGCGCAGCAGGTAGCTGGCCTGGGCCGACAGGTTCCAGCGGCCCCAGTCGCCGGGCTGGCGCCACTGGGCCTCCAGGTCGATGCCGCTTTTCTCGCTCATGCCCAGGTTCTGCAGCGGCAGGTACAGGGCCATCTCTCCGCTGTTGCTGTAGCCGGACGGGATCGGTCGGTAGTTGCTGGCGTAGCGCACCGGGTCTGCCAGCACCAGTTCGTCTGAGAGGTAACGAATGGTGTCGCGGATGCGCACCGACCACAGGTCGGCGGCCAGACGCAGATTGCGGTGTGGGACGAAGGCCATGCCCCAGCCCAGCTGGGTTGATTTTTCGGGTTGGAGTTCGGGGTTGCCGTTGCCCAGCACGTAGGTGTTGCCCGACTCTCCCCAGATATGGTCCCTCTCCTGCAGCGCGGTCTGGGCCACGGTAGGGGCTCTGAAACCCGTGCCGATCGAGCCGCGCATGGACCATTGCGGGTTGATTTCCCAGCGGCTGAAGAGTTTGGCGTTGTGCGTTCTGCCCACATCGCTGTAATGGTCTGAGCGCGCGCCCAGATTCATTTCCCAGCTGGCTGTGACCGGGATCTGCAGTTCCGCATGGACGGCCTGGACCTGTCGCTGTCCGGAAAAAGACGCGGGCTCGGTCTGCAGGTCCTGGGGTGCCAGATTGTGAAATCCGGTGGTTTCGGTGCGCAGGTCCATGCCC
>Ga0256340_1000044_pt1 | contig 17196 bp, 18 predicted proteins | sample AtltaT_3_FD_183807 | JGI IMG/M metagenome (GOLD analysis project Ga0256340, IMG submission 183807) | Metatranscriptome of freshwater microbial communities from Altamaha River, Georgia, United States - Atl_Colum_RepC_8h (Metagenome... | ecosystem: Environmental > Aquatic > Freshwater > River...
AAAAAAATTACAATTTTAACTATTGAAGTAAATAGTCAAAACGAATTGTTCTCTAAGTTATTTTGTGAAGGTTTGGCAAGAGAGACTTCAAATTTTTATATAGAGACAAAAAGTAAAAAATCAAAAATAAATGTAGAAGTTTTACAAAGGCAAGTTGATAGTTTAAGGTATGAACTGAACACATCAATAAATGGCGCCGCAAAAGAAATTGATAATGTGTATAATTTAAATCCTGCTTTTAATATTAAAGGGACTGGATCAAAAAAAAGACAAATTGATGTACAAACAAATGCAAATCTGTTATCGAATTTATTAGTACAACTTGAAATTTCAAAAATTTCACTAAGAAAAGAAACACCTTTAATTCAACTGATTGATAAGCCAACTTTACCATTGGAAAAAGATAAAATTGGTCGATTTAAAGCTTCAATACTATTTGCTTTTTTGGGAGTTTTTATTTCTATAATAATTCTAGTTTCAACTCGATTCTTAAGACAGGTTTTATTATAATTTATTTAAATCTAATAATAAAAATTTTAATGTGAATATTTTAGAATTAATTGGAAGAAACAAGCCGCTTTTTGAAAATGACATGGAAATAAATGAAGATAAAATTTATCAAATAGTTTCTTCATCTAAATTTTTGGTTATTGGTGGTGCTGGTTCCATAGGTCAGTCAGTAGTAAAAGAAATTTTCAAAAGAAATCCTTTAAAATTACATGTTGTTGATATTAGTGAAAACAATATGGTAGAGCTAGTTAGAGATATTAGAAGTTCTTATGGTTATATAAAAGGTGATTTTAGAACATTTTCATTAGACATAGGATCAATTGAATATGATGCTTTTATAAATAGTGATGGGAATTATGATTATGTATTAAATCTTTCTGCTTTAAAACATGTTAGAAGTGAAAAAGATCCTTATACTTTAATGAGAATGTTAGATGTTAACATTCTCAATACAATTAAGACAATTAGTCATTCTATCCAAAATAACTCTAAAAAGTATTTTTGTGTATCAACTGACAAGGCTGCTAATCCTGTAAACATGATGGGTGCATCAAAAAGAATTATGGAATTGTTTTTGATGCGCGAAAGCAAACATATTTCTATTTCAACTGCTAGGTTTGCAAATGTGGCTTTTTCCGATGGCTCTTTATTACATGGTTTCAATCAAAGAATTCAAAAGCAACAACCTATTGTAGCACCGAACGACATTAAACGGTATTTTGTCACTCCACAAGAATCTGGAGAACTTTGTTTAATGTCATGTATATTAGGTGAAAATAGAGATATTTTTTTTCCTAAGCTAAGCGAAAATCTACATTTGATTACATTTGCAGATATAGCGAAAAAATATTTGAACAATTTAGGTTTCGAGCCTTTTCTTTGTGAGACAGAAGAAGAAGCCAGAAAATTAACTACAATACTACCAAAAGAAAAAAAATGGCCTTGTTTATTTTCACATAGTGACACTACTGGTGAAAAAGATTTTGAAGAGTTCTACATGGATGGAGAAAAACTTGACTTAATTCGCTTTGAAAATTTAGGAATAGTAAAAAGTGAATTAAGTTTTGATAATTCAAAACTTGATTCATTTATTGAAAATATTAAATCAATTAAACACAAATTAGTTTGGGATAAACATGCTATATTAAATGAATTAATTAATGTTTTACCCGGCTTTGATCACAAAGAAACCGGAAAATATCTAGATTCAAAAATGTAATGAATAAGTTCAAAGAAATAATTGATTACACAAGGTTGCAATTCCCTAATAATGAATTTATTCCTTTACACTCGCCAGCATTTAAAGGTAATGAGAAAAAATATGTATTGGAGACTATAGATTCGACTTTTGTTTCTTCTGTTGGACAATTTGTAGATAAGTTTGAGATTATGATGCAGAACTATACAAAAACGGCGAAGACTGTAGCTGTGGTAAATGGAACAGCTGCTTTACATGTATCATTGAGATTATCTGGTGTTCAATATGGAGATGAGGTATTAACTCAGGCTTTAACTTTTATAGCAACTGTAAATGCAATTATATATAATGGAGCTTCTCCAGTATTTTTAGATGTTGATTTAGATACGATGGGATTATCCCCAAATGCTGTACAAGCATTTTTAGAAGAATTTGGAGAGTTAAGAGATGGTGTTTGTTATAATAGAAAAACGAATAAAAAAATTGCAGCTTGTATGCCAATGCATACATTTGGATTTCCGGTCCATTTAGATGAACTAATTTGCATTTGTAAAAAATGGAATATTCCTTTAATTGAGGATGCTGCTGAATCTATAGGAAGTGAATATAAAGGTAAACCAACCGGAAGCTTTGGGAAACTAGGAGCTTTCTCTTTCAATGGGAATAAGATAGTTACAAGTGGTGGTGGGGGTGCTATAGTAACCAATGATTTAGAACTTGGACTTAAAGCTAAACATTTAACCACTACAGCAAAAGTTCCTCATCCATATGAATATGTTCATGACGAAATTGGTTATAATTTTAGAATGCCAAATATAAATGCAGCATTAGCTTGTGCACAACTTGAGCAACTAAATTCATTTATAAAAAATAAACGAAATCTTGCTCTAGACTATAGTTCTTTTTTTGAATCTATAGGAATTAAATTTAGAACTGAGTTACCTAATACAAAAGCTAATTACTGGCTAATGTGTATAGAGTTGGAGAATAAAAAAGATAGAGATTTGTTTTTAAAAGAATCAAATGAAAACAATATGATGACTCGTCCAATTTGGCAATTAATTTTTAAATCTTCACTATATTCCAATTTTCAAAAGGATTCTCAGAAAAATGCGATTTATTTAGAAGATAGAATTGTAAATATACCAAGTAGTGTTAGATAAAAATGGTGTAATTATTGGTTATAGTGGTCATTCTTATGTAGTTGCAGAATCATTTTTATCTTGTGGTAATTCACTTAATTATTATACAGAGTTAAAAAAAACAGCACTAAATCCGTTTAATTTAGATTATTTGGGTCTTGAAACTGAGCTAAATTTTAAAGGATGGCAAATGAACTTAACGTACATTTTAGGTATTGGAGATAATAATTTAAGAGAAAAAGTCGGCAATTTAATTTTAAATAAGTCTCAATTGTTAGTTAATGTTATCGATTCTAATTCTATTTTAACTAAAAGTGCAAACATGGGATCTGGAATTTTTGTATCAAAAGGTGTTCTTGTTAATGCATTTTCTAAAATTAATAACTTTGCGATTTTAAATACAGGTTGTATTATTGAACATGAATGTGAAGTCGGAATTGCCGCACATATAGCACCCGGAGCAGTTTTATCTGGAAATGTTAAAGTTGGCAATAGGTCTTTTATTGGTGCTAATTCGGTAATTAAACAAGGTGTGATAATTGGAGATGATGTAATAATTGGTGCTGGATCAGTAATAATACAAAATGTTGAAAGTAATTCTAAAATAGTTGGAAACCCTGGTAGATTAATATGATAAGTAATAAAGTTATAATCATAGCAGAAGCTGGTGTAAATCATAATGGAGATTTTGAAAATGCTAAAAAATTAATTTTAGCTGCTGCTGAATCAGGAGCTGATTATGTCAAATTTCAAACATTTAAAGCTGATAAGTTAGTTTCAAAAAACGCAATTAAAGCTGATTATCAAAAAAAGAACACAAATGAAAAATTTGATTCTCAACTTGAAATGTTGAAAAAATTAGAAATGCCTGAATTCTGGCACTATGATTTAATAAAATATTCTAACTCATTAAACATTAAATTTTTATCTACGGGTTTCGATGAAGATAGTGTTGATTTTTTAGATACATTAAATATAGATTTATTTAAAATACCCTCTGGAGAAATTACCAATAAGCCTTTTTTAGAACATATTGCAAAAAAAAATAAACAAATTATAATCTCCACGGGAATGGCAAACCTAAATGAAGTTAGAGAAGCAGTTGAGATTTTGCTTATAAACGGAATACAAAAAAATGCTATTTCAATTTTACATTGTAATACAGAATATCCAACTCCAATGGTAGATGTAAATCTTAAAGCCATGTTAACTTTGAAAGAGGAATTTGATGTTAATATTGGATATTCAGATCATACAATTGGAATTGAAGTGCCAATTGCAGCAGTTGCATTAGGAGCGAGTATTATTGAAAAACATTTTACTTTAGATAAAAACATGGAAGGTCCAGATCATAAAGCATCTCTTGACCCAATTGAGTTAAAACAAATGGTTTTTTCAATTAGAAATATTGAACTAGCTATTTCTGGTAACGGGATTAAAGAACCATCAATGTCGGAGCTAAAAAATTTATTAATTGCAAGAAAAAGTATCCATACAAATAAAGTAATAAAAAAAGGCCAACTAATTAAAAAAGAAGACTTAATAATGATGAGGCCTGGAGACGGTATAAGTCCAATGTTAATTGAAAGTATTATTGGATCAGTATCAAAAACAGATCTCCCTAAAGGACATAAAATATCTCAAAAAGATTTAATACAGTAATTTTGAAAACATATTTAGTAACAGGAGTAAATGGATATATTGGTAGTAATCTTGCATTTAATTTATTAAAAGAAGGAAACAAAGTAATTGGTATTGGTCGTCAAGATATTTCCAGATTAAATGTACAAAACGAAAATTTTTTATATCTAAAATCTGATTTATCTAACATTGAATATTTGTCAAAAATTGATAAATATGAATTTAATGGAGTTTTTCATCTTGCATCACAACAGCCAAATAGCAAAAATTTAACATACGAAAATTATTATAATGCAAATGTTTTACCAGTAATTATATTATTGAATTACTTTAAAAATAAAAAATTAGATTTCTTTTTATTTACTTCAACAATTTCAGTTTTTGGAAACAACAATAGTGAAATTATAAATGAATCAACAAAGCCTAGTCCCTCTAATTTTTATGGTTTGACAAAATATATTGCAGAGTCAATTATTCAAATTGAATCAATTAATTATGACTCAAGATTAATTATATGTAGACTTCAATCAGTTTTTGGGAAAAATGACGGGTATGGTATAGTACATACTTTTTATGAAGCACTAAGAAAAAATGAAGATATTGAAATATTTAGCAATGGAAATATATCTCGTAATTTAATATTACTATCGGATGTAATAAAAGTTTTAATGAAATTTTCTAAAGAATTTAAGAAAATAAATGATTTTGAAATATTTAACATTGCAAGCAATAATTCAATGAAGACTGTAGAAATTGCAAATTTAATTAAGAGTCATTTGCAATCAAATTCTATTATTAAGTGCGTTGAAAAGAAATACATTTTTGACTGGGATGTTTTTGTAAGTAATAAAAAACTTTTAAGTTTTTTTAATATAGAACTTTTATCGATGGAAGAGGCAATTATTAAATATTTAAATGATAAAAATGAATTATAAAAACGCGCTACCTTTTTTTCATGATCAGGATATAGATTTAATTTTAAGTGAATTTCGCGAAATTCTTTCTGGAAATGGCATGTTAACAAAAGGCCCCAAGTCTAAAGAATTTGAAACAAAATATGCAGAATATGTTGGATCCAAATATGCAATTTCAACAAATTCATGTACTACAGCACTGGAAATTGTATTGAAGTCAATTGGTTTAAAAGAAAACGATGAAGTAATTGTACCAACACAGACATTTATAGCAACTGGATCATGTGTTATTACTTGTGGAGGGAAAGTTGTGTTTTGTGATTCTGATGAAAATTTTCTATTAGACATTGAAGATCTTAAAAAAAAGATTAATAATAAGACTAAGGCTGTTATTATTGTACATTTTGCTGGTCTAATTCACCCAAGAATATTTGAACTAAAAAAATATCTAAGTGAAAGAGGAATTTATTTGATTGAAGATTGCGCACACTCAAATGGTGCTAAAATTAATGGCATTATGTCGGGAAATATAGGTGATTTTGGTTGCCATTCTTTTTACTCAACGAAAATTATGACAACAGGTGAAGGAGGGATGATCACAACTAATGATGAAGAATATTACTTTTTATGCAGTAGTTATAGAAGTATTGGTATTGATACTAAATCTAATGTTGAAATTTTTAACCACATTGGTAGTAATAATAGAATGCCTGAATTTGAGTCAATACTTGGAATTTACCAATTAAAGCACTTAGATGAATTTGTAAATCATAGAAATATTATTGCATCTACTTATATAAATGAGTTTAGATTACTTGAAGAAAATAATTTAATACGTTTTCAAAAAGTACTAGAAAACACAGTTCATTCGTATTGGAAATTTATTATATTTCTTGAGTCTAAAAATATTTCAAGAAACGAATTAAAAAAAACATTAATTCATAAGGGACTGAATATTGAAGCTCCTTATCAACCGTTAATGCACAACCAGCCAATTTTTAAAGAGTTGAATTCAAGTTCAAATTTTTCACTTCCAAATGCAGAAAAATTGATAAATACTCACTTTTGTCTTCCAATACATTATAAAATTTCAAAATCAGATGCTATTGATATTGCTAAAATTGTAAAAAAAGAAATTTATTAAAATGATTAGTATTCATCAGTCACAATTTATTTCTTGGACACCATTTTACTTTAAAGCAATTCAAAGTGAAAATTTTATAATACTAGACGATGTACAATTTCAAAAAAATGGTGTTCAAAATAGAAATTTAATTAAAACTCCACAAGGTCAAACCTGGTTAACATTGCCTGTAAAACATGAGTTGAATACTCCAATTAACCAAGTATTAGTTTCAGATAAGATCGCCTATAAAAAAATTATAAAAACTATTGAATTAAATTATAAAAAAAGTCCATTTTTTGATAAAGTATACGATGTTCTGCTTAATGAATTTAAAGAAGAGTATGATTATTTAGTTGATATAAATGATAAAATATTTTGTAAAATTTTATCATTATTGAATAAAAAAATTGATTTAAAAAAATCAAGTAGTTTAGATTGTAAATATACTAAAGATGATCTAGTTATAGAAATCATAAAAAAAATTGGTGACTTTGATTATTTAAGTGGACCTGGGGCATTGTCATACATGAATTTAGATAAATTTAAGAATGAAAACATAAGAGTGTATGTTTATGACTTTAAACAACAGCCATATGTTCAACAGTGGGATAAACAACAAGGATTTATTGAAAATCTCTCGATCATAGATTTATTGTTTAATAATTTCGAAATGGCTAACAACTACTTGAAAAGCTGTGGAAGTATTTCTAGAATAATTTAATTTAACAAACCCAAAATGATCAAAAAAGTATTAGCAATTACAGGTATAAGAAGTGAGTTTGATATATTGTATCCAATATTGTTAGAATTGAATAAAAATCCTGATATAGAATTAAAATTGGTAATTAGTGGATCTCATTTGTCTGATTGGCATGGAAATTTTTTACAACAATTGGAGGCTGAAGGATTTCAAGTAGCAGACAAAATTGATAGTTTGCTTATGACAAATAGAAATACTCAGAGAATTAAAGGTATTGGAATGTTAATTCTTGGGCTTTCTCAAACAGTTGAAAGAGAAAAACCAGATTTATTATTTGTTGTGGGAGATAGAGAGGAAAGTATTGCAACTGCACTTGTTGGAAATTATATGAATATTTTAGTTGCACATTTTGGTGGTGGAGATACTGTTTATGGAAATGCGGATGATCCAGTTCGATTTGCAGTTTCTAAGTTATCGCATATTCATTTGACAAATGCCCAAAATTATGCTGAAAACTTAATAAAAAATGGTGAAGAAACTTTTAGAGTTTTTAATGTTGGTAATCCATCTTATAAAAATATTTTAGAAACTCCAAAACTTACACTTAATGAAGTCAGCCAATTTTTGAATTTTGACATTTCAGATGGAAAATATTTGGTTTTATTAAAACACCCTCTTTCATCTGAGAAAAATAATGCATTTGATCAAATGAAAATTACTCTTGATGTATTAGAAAAATTTTGTTTTGAAAACAATTATAAATTAATTGGAATTTATCCCAATACAGATCCAGGCTCATACGATATTTTGAATGCAATTAAAGCAAAAGAATCAATTTCATTTATTAAATTTTTTAAGAATATTCCCAGAGAATATTTCATAAATATAATGAGACATTGCAAGGTGTTGATTGGCAATTCAAGTATGGGTATACTTGAAGCACCTTTTTATAAAATTCCTGTAGTGAATGTAGGAAATAGACAATTAGGAAGATTAAATGCGGGGAATGTCGAATTTGTAAATTATGATTTTCAGGAAATTTATTCCGCAATAGAGAAAGCATGTTTTAATGAAACATATTTAAATGAAATCAAAATGCAATCAAATCCATATGGAAATGGGGACGCTGTAAATAAAATAGTGAACATATTGTATCATATAGATACAAGTGATAATAAATGGTATATAAAGAAAAAACTCTGTTAAATGTCAAACGTACTTATTGTTGCCGCACATCCCGACGATGAAACCCTAGGTGTTGGCGGTACAATTTTAAAACACAAAAAAAATGGTGATAAAATATATTGGTTAATAATTACAAATATATTCGAGTCACAAGGATTTTCAGATGAGAGAATTAAGCTAAGACAAAAAGAAATAGAAATTGTATCAAGACTATATGATTTTGATGAAGTTATAAAATTTGATATCCCAACAATGACTTTGACAGATTCAGATTTATTGGGATTAATCCCTAAGATTTCAAAGTTATTTGAAAGATTAAAACCAGAGATTATATATACAATGAATCGTTCAGATGCACATTCAGATCATAGAATAATTTTCCATTCTATAATGGCATGTACAAAATCTTTTAGATTCCCGTATGTAAAAAAGGTTTTAATGTATGAATGCTTGTCAGAAACAGAATTTTCTCCATCAGTCCCAGAAAATGTATTTCAGCCAAATTATTTTGTAGACATTTCAAATTTTTTTGAAAAAAAAATTGAAATAATGAAAGTTTTTAAATCTGAAATGGAGGAACATCCATTTCCAAGAAGTTCTAAAAACATAGAAGCTTTAGCTATTTTTAGAGGGGCATATGCTGGAGTAGAATTCGCGGAGGCATTCCAGTTAATTAAATATCTTGAAAAATGAGAAACTATAGAAATCATTTAATACTTTCAGGCACCTCTATAAAAGAAGCTTTAGTTCAACTTACTAAATTAGGTTCAGATATAATTTTATTCGTAGTTGACGAAAATGATACCTTACTTGGATCAATTACAGATGGTGATGTTAGAAGAGGCTTAATAAAGGGAATTTCAATTGAGGAAAAAGTTGATTATTTAGTCAGAGATACTCCTAAATATATTGAAAAAGGAGATATTGATATTAAAAAAATCATTGATTATCGGGAGAAAAATTTTAAAATCATACCAATTATCAATTCTAAGAAAAAAGTATTGAATGTTATAAATTTTACAATTAATAAATCATTTTTACCAGTTGATGTTGTTATTATGGCTGGAGGAAGGGGAATTAGACTTAGTCCACTTACAGATTCAATCCCCAAACCCTTATTAAAAATTGGCAATAAACCAATTCTAGAACATATTATAGAAAGAATTTCACTTTTTGGTATTAAAAATATTTTTATTTCAATTAATTACTTGGGAGAACAAATAAAAGAATATTTCAATAATGGCTCAGATAGAAATGTAGATATTAAATATATAGAAGAAGATGAACCAATGGGGACCCTAGGAGCGGTCTCTAAAATAAATGATTTTGAACACAATTATATTTTAATCACAAATTCAGATTTATTATCAAATATTAATTATGAAGATTTTTTTGTAGACTTTATTGAAAAGAACGCAGATATGTCTGTTGTTACAATACCATATAATGTAAATGTTCCATATGCCGTATTAGAAACTAATAATAACCAAGTTTTAAATTTTAAGGAAAAACCAACATATACATATTATTCAAATGCTGGTATATATTTAGTAAAGAAAAGTATTTTAAGTTCTATTCCTGAAAATACATTCTATAATGCAACAGATTTGATGGAACAATTGTTAAAATCCTCTCATAATATAATTTCATTCCCTTTAATAGGATATTGGCTTGATATTGGCAATCCCGACGATTATAAGAAAGCTGAAAATGATATTAAAATGATTAAATTTTAAATGAATAGAATACTAATTACTATATGTGCAAGAGGCGGATCTAAAGGTCTTCCTAGAAAAAATATTTTACCAATAAATAAAATTCCATTAATTGGCTATACAATAAATTTGGCAAAAGAATTTTCAAAAGATTTTAATGCTGATATTGGATTGTCAACTGATGATATTGAAATTCTTGAAATCGCCAGACAGTTTGGCTTAGACTCGGAATATATCAGACCAAAAAATTTAGCAACTGATAATATTGGAAAATTAGAAACAATAGAAGACCTGATCAATTATCATGAAAAAAATAATAGAGTTAATTATGATTTTTATTTAGATTTAGATGTTAGCTCTCCCTTAAGAAATTTAAATGATTTAAAAAAAGCGTTTACAAAATTTCAATTTGAAAAAAAAGCTATTAATTTATTTTCGGTAAGTCATGCGTCAAAAAATCCATACTTCAATATGGTTGAAATAAAACAAAATGGATTTGCAAAAATTGTTAAAAATGGAAATTATTTAACAAGACAAAGTGCACCCAATGTTTTCGACTTAAATGCTTCATTTTATTTTTATAGGAGAAAGTTCTTTTATCCAAAAATTCATTCCGTTATCAACAATAGATCAATAATTTGGGAAATGGATCATATATGTTTTGATGTTGATCACAAAATAGACTATGAGTTTATGAAATACCTTATTGAAAATGATAAATTAGATTTTAAATTTTGAAAGTATTAATTATAGGCTTAGGATCAATTGCAAAAAAACATATTCAGGCTATGTTAACAATAAATCCTGAAATAAAAATTTTTGCTTTGAGAAACAAATCTAAAGATAAAGTAGATGGAGTTGAAAATATTTCTAATGCTGATAACATTAAACATAAAATTGACTTTGTTCTAATTTCCAATCCAACGAAATTACATGCTGAAACTATCTTAGACTCTTTGAAGTTTAATTGCCCAATTTTTATCGAGAAACCACCCTTAAGTGATTTATTATCATCTGATTTAATTAAAAATAAAATACAAGAAAAAAAAAATAATTACATACATTGCCTTTAATTTAAGATTTCATCCTGCAATAATTTTTTTAAAAAATTTTTTAGAATGCAGTCAAAAAAAAATCAATGAAGTTAATGTATACTGTGGCTCATATCTGCCTAATTGGAGGCCAGATGTTGATTATAGAAAAATATATAGTGCGAATAAAGAGTTGGGTGGAGGTGTTCACTTAGATTTAATTCATGAAATTGATTATTCTACTTGGTTGTTTGGATTTCCTATACAAACTTATAGTTTATTAACTTCACAATCTTCACTTATGATTAATTCCATTGATTATGCACAGTATAATTTATTATACGAAAATTTTATATTGAATATAAAATTAAATTATTTTAGAAAAGACACTAAAAGAGAAATTGAGATATTAACAGAAAATGAGACAATACATTGCGACTTAATAAACTGTATAATAACAAATACAACCACAAATACAATTTTATTTAGTAAAAATTATAATGTCATGGAAACATATATTGAGCAAATGAAGTACTTTTTAAAAGTAGTTAAAAACGAAATTCAGCCGATGAATAGTTTTGATGAAAGTTTAAAAGTTTTAAAAATAGCTTTGAATGATTAGCTTACAAAATAAAATAATTGTAGTCACCGGGGGATCTGGATTACTCGGCAAATCTTTTACTACATATTTTAAAGATCTTGGTGCGGTTGTAATTAATTTGGAATTAAATACAAAAACAGATATAAGTAAAGGCGAAATTCAGTGTGATATAACTTGTAAAGAATCATTATCAAATGCAATTAATTTAATTATAAAAAATTATCATAGAATCGATGGCTGGGTTAATAATGCATATCCACGTACTGAAGATTGGAGTAATTCATTTGAAAATATTAATTATGAATCTTGGGTAAAAAATGTAGATCTTCAATTAAATAGTACTTTTTTATGTTGTAAATTAGTTTTAGAATTCATGAAAATACAAAAAAGTGGAAGTATTGTTAATATGGCATCAATTTATGGTGTAGTTGGACCAGATTTTTCTGTTTATGATGGAACAACAATGACAATGCCTGCTGCATATTCTGCAATTAAAGGTGGAGTGATTAATTTTTCGAGATATTTAGCATCATATTTTGGTCCTTATTCAATTAGAATTAATTCTGTTTCGCCAGGAGGAGTATTTAATAATCAAGATAGTGTTTTTGTGAATAATTATACAAAGATTGTTCCATTAAGAAGAATGGCATTGCCAATAGATATTTCGCCTACAGTGGCATTTTTACTTAGTGATAATTCAAGTTATATAACTGGTCAAAATATTATTATCGATGGCGGTTGGACTTCAAAATAAAAAATTATTTTATGAGTAAGAAAATTTGTATAATAGACTATAATGCAGGTAATATTATGTCTTTGTATCAATCAATTACAAATGTTACAAACTATCAAGTTGTCGTTTCAAATGATATAGCTGATGTAAAAAAAGCCGATTATATTATTTTACCAGGAGTCGGCTCATATTCATATGTCTCTAACTATCTTTCTCAAAAAAAAATAGATGTAGCATTACGTACTGCAATGATAGATGCACAAAAACCAATATTAGGCATTTGCTTAGGTATGCAAATTCTATTTGAGACATCTGAGGAATTTGGCCATTCTAATGGTTTAAGTATATTAAAAGGAAATGTTAAAAAACTTAAAACTAATTTGAATTATCCACTTCCCAATATCGGTTGGAGAAATGTAGATATGAATAAAGATTCTCAATTTAATTCTGGTTGGTATTACTTTGCTCATTCATATATAGTAGAAGGGGCTAACGAAAATAATATTATTGGAATTTCTAAATATGGATTAGATTTTCCTGCAGTAGTAAAACATCATAATTTTTATGGTGTACAATTTCATCCAGAAAAAAGTAGCAAAAGTGGACTAGATTTTTTAACTACATTCTTTAGTATATGATAAATAAAAGATTAATTCCAGTTATAATTCTTAAAAATGGCTTAGTAGTACAAAGTTTTAATTTTGATAAATATTTGCCAATCGGTAAGCCTGAATTCATAGTAAGATATTTGTCTAACTGGGAGAGTGACGAAATAATAATTTTAGATATTGATGCAACTATTAATAAAAGATTGATAAATATTGATTTAATAAAGATGCTTTCAAAGGAAGTTTCTATTCCCTTAACAATTGGCGGTGGAGTAGATTCCTTGAAGAGTGCCGAAATTTATTTTAAAAATGGAGCAGATAAAATATCAATAAATTCACTCTTTCTTGACGAAAAATTTTCTACTATAAATTCAATTTCAGAAGAATATGGTTCACAGTCAATAGTATTATCGTTAGATTTTAAAAAAGATGACAACAATTATTATTTATATGATTATAGGAAAAAAAGTATGAAAAATCTTGATATATTAAAAATTTTTGAAATTATAAAAAATGAACTACAAATTGGAGAAGTGTTAATAAACTCTATTGACAGAGATGGCTCTAAAAAAGGCTATGATATTGAGATTTATAAAATTGCAAATAATTTATTAAGTCATCCAGTTTTGTCATTAGGCGGCGCAAACAAATTGGAACATTTTATTGAAATTTTGAATTTAAATAATGTTACAGGAATGTGTGCAGGTAATATTTTTTTACATTCTGAACATAGTGTTGAGCTTTTTAGAAGCAAGCTAAATAAGATTAATAATGTATTAAGACCCAATAATTATTTTAGTTATGAGTAGTATTAAAATTTGCAAAAGGTGTTTATACCCAAGCAATCATCCATTTGGTTTAACATTTATTGGAGATATTTGTAGCGGGTGTTATATACATCAAGAAAAGTATAGCATTGATTGGTCAAGTAGGCTCGCAGATTTACTTAAAATCTTGGAAGCCGAAAAGAAGAAGAACACCTCATATGATTGTATTGTGCCAATTACTGGTGGGGGTGATACATATTTTACGATTGATTTTGTTAAAAATAGACTTGGATTAAATCCTTTGCTAGTTCATTATAATAATCATTTTAACACTCCTGTAGGAATTCGAAATATAAGTAACATAGCAAATTCATTTAATTGCGATCTTGTATCTAGTGTTCCAGCTCCAAGTATAATTAAGAAAATTTCACAGACTACTTTTAATTACTTTGGAAATTTTTATTGGCAAGCCATTTCCGGATATCTAACTTTTCCGGTTCAAACTGCAGTAAAATATAATATTCCATTAATAATATGGGGGGTAAATGGTTGGATGGATCAAGTAGGTATGTACTCCCATTATGACTCTGTACAAATGTCACAAAGATGCAGAGAAGAACATGGACTACAAGGAATAAAACTTTCTGATATTCTAAAATATAATACACAATTAAGTTCTAGAGATTTAAATAGTTTTTTATACCCAGACAATCAAAAAATATCAAAATTAAAGTTAAAAGGGATCTACTTAAATAATTATATTTTTTGGGATTCTAAAGTTCAACATGAAAACATGATCAGAAAGTATAAATATGAAGTTCGTTTAATGGAACGCACTTTTAATAATTATGAAGATGTTGGTTGCTTATTTGCAAATGGGGCAAATGATTTGTTAAGATATTATAAACACGGTTTTTCAAAAGTTTCTGATCATGCATCTCGTGAAATTAGATTAAAAAGAATGACAATTGAAACTGCACAAAAAAACATTCTGAAGTATAGTACTATAATGCCAACTGATTTGGCTGATTTATCAAATTGGCTTGAAATTAAAAAAGAAAGTTTTGAAAATATTCTATTAAAACATAAAAATAAAAATCATTTTGATGATATAAATTCAATTGAAAGTTCCTATATTAATATTTTAAAAAACATTGACGTAAGTGAATATTCCGAATATAAATTGATAAATAGTGACAATAACATTGATTATTTGCTTACCGACAACAGAGAGTATATTAATGAAAAGCAAATGATTATGATTGGAAGAGATTATGCAGATAAATATAATTATGGAGCAATAATAGATACACCAATTGGTGCTGGAAAATTAATTTAGTATATGAAATATTGTAAAAAATGTGTTTTACCTGACACTAAACCAGGATTAAATTTTGATAGTGATGGCATTTGTTCAGCTTGTCGATTTGCTGTAATAAAAAAAAGTATAAATTGGGAAGAACGTACAATTAAATTGAAAGAAATTTGCGAAAGAGCAAAAAATTTAAAAAAAGAGTATGACTGTATTGTTCCAGTTTCTGGTGGTAAAGATAGTATGTTTCAGGTTTATTATATGAAACATGTGATGAAAATGAAAGTTTTATGTGTTTCAGCTATGGCTCATATTCAAACTGAAGAAGGCATAAGTAATTTAAACTCTATGGTAAAAAACCTAGATGTTGATTTACATCAAATAAATGTATCACCACGAGTTTTAAAAAAACTTAGAAATATTTGTTTTTTTAAACTTGGAAATCCTAATTATGCTGAACATAGAATAGTGTTTTCTGCTGTAACACGAGCTGCTGTAGAATATGAAATCCCACTTGTAGTATGGGGGGAAGATATTGGAGTAGAATTTGGTGGCAATATTGATAAAAATAGTTTAGAAAGTGGTTCCGCGAATTCAATAATTAATAATGATTTATTTAGAGAATCTTCATTTGAAAAAATTACTGGAAATGAGATTACAGATTCAGAATTGTTTTTTTATAACTATCCAACAATAGAAGAATTTGGGAATAAACAAATTGAAACTATATATCTTAGTCATTTTCTCCATTGGGATGGATATAAAAATTATTTGAAATCAATGGAATATGGTTTTATTGGTAGAGTTAAAGGGCCACTTTCAGGTAATGTATTAAATTATGATAACATAGATGAAAAATTATGTGAGATAAATATATGGCTGAAATTTTTAAAACTTGGATTTTGGAGGCCACATGATGCTTGCTCATACCAAATTTGGAATGGAAGAATGACAAGAGAAGAGGCAGTTGAAATTGTAAATAAAAAAATGTATGAATTCCCAATTGAGTATGTAAAAGAGTATCTTGAATATCATAATTTAACTGAAGAACAATTTTATAATAATTTAGAACATTGGCGAAATAAAGAGATTTGGGAACTAAGTCAAGATAATCAATGGAGGTTAAAATATCCTTTGATTTAATTTATTTATTAATTATAAAGACTGTTTAAATGAAAAATATTGAATTAATAAGAAAAAATACCTTTAAAAATAAAATAATTATTATTGACGGACAAGGGAGGTCTGGGAAAAATTTAATTTCAATATTACTATCTACAATTAAAAAAGTTGAAAAAATGAGATTGGATAGTCAATTTGACTATATCCCAAGATATCTTGAGCTTGGCAAAATGACAAAAGACGCTGCTATCACTGCCCTGAAGACTGAAGCAGATGAGAAATTGTTTTATACAATGATAGGTAGAGATGTTAATTTTCGAATAAAAGATTACTCTGGTGTAATGAAGCAAGGTCAAATTTTAAAATATTTTAAAAGAATTCTATTCACTACTGACGAACAGGCTGTAAGAGACATAGAAGAAAAAGACATTATATTTCAAGAAATGACTCATGATGGGCTTCATCTTGTCAGCCATTTTTTTGAAGCTTTCGAAGAAAGGTTATTATTTATACATTTATTTCGTGATCCTGTTGGTAATATTTTCGAACAAGCTAAACGTGATTTCGGAACAAGAATAGGAACAGATCCTAGAGAATTTCAGTTAGTTTACAATTGGAATGGTAATTCAATTCCTTTAAATGCTTTGGGTTTGGAAGAAGAGTATTTAAGTGCAAATCCAACAGAAAGATTGGTGCTAATGGTTGATAATTTATTTCGAAAAAATTTGTCAGGTTATTTAAATCTGCCTGAAAAGCATAAAAAAAATATATTATTTCTTGACTTTGAAGAGTTTGTGACAAATCCAATAAGTAACATGGAATTAATAGAAAAATTTATTGGAGAAAAGTTTGGCAAATCAAGTAAAAAAATCATGAAAAGAGAAAATTGCC
>Ga0256340_1000056_pt1 | contig 16261 bp, 30 predicted proteins | sample AtltaT_3_FD_183807 | JGI IMG/M metagenome (GOLD analysis project Ga0256340, IMG submission 183807) | Metatranscriptome of freshwater microbial communities from Altamaha River, Georgia, United States - Atl_Colum_RepC_8h (Metagenome... | ecosystem: Environmental > Aquatic > Freshwater > River...
GTTTAAGTAATCCGTTTCCTTTTCATGTATAGCTCTAAGCCGGACATTGCTTCCGATTTGATTTTATTTTGAACTGCAGGAGAAAAGCCAAAAAGGTAGCCTTTCCATCCCATTGCCATTCCAGCCCACTTCCACAAATTAAAAGTATCTTTATGAGTCTGTATTTTTCCATCCTTAAATGTAAATTCTGCATGAATTTTATTTACAACTACACGATTTGTCTTACTGAAATTATACTCAGCTACCCAATCAGCACTACCTGTATCACCATCTGATTTTACATTAGAGTAACTTACGGTCAATCCGGAACTTCTTTCTATTAGCATTTGCCACATAGCTTTTGCTTTATTTCCTGAGATTTTTCCAAAGACGGGATCCTCAAACTCTATGGTATCTGAATAGCAATCTACCATTCCTTGAGAATTTTTTTGAGAAAATGATGTATAGAATTTATTGATTGTTTCTTCGTTTACACCGGCCATTTTTGCCTCTACCATGATTAATTTTCCGCATTCGATGTTTTGAATACGGAAAACAATTTAACAAAAATTGTAGCTAACGAAAAGTTTTATTTTTTATTGTTATCTTTTTTTTTAGTTTCTGATTTGGGCTTAGCGGATTTAGTTTTATTTTTTTCTTCCTTAGTCTTTAAAAGAGCCTCTTTTCTGGCTTTTTTTATCTCTTTGATTTCTTCTTTAGATTTCTTATTAACAAGTTCTAAAATTCCCATCTCTGAGTTATCTGAAGCTCTGTTGACCAATCTATAAATTCTTGTATACCCACCATTGACTTCTTTGTATCTGGGTGCAATTTCAGAAAAAAGCTTATCCACTATGTCTCTATCATGAATTTTCTTCATAACCTCTCTTTTGTTGTGGAGAGCTACGGACTCAGGTACATCGGAAAGATTCCTTTTGGCTCTGGTAATTAGTTTTTCTGCATAGGATCGAATCACCTTAATCTTGGCTAAAGTAGATTCTATACTCTCATGTTCGAATAAACTGGTAACCATATTGTTGATAAGGGCTCTTCTATGGTTGACATGTCTGTTTAGTTGTTTAACTTTATTTCTCTTGTTCATTTAAAAATCTCTCATACCAAAGGACAATCCCATGAGGGATAATTTGGATTTTAATTCATTTAAACTCTGATCGCTGTAATGTCTGGACTTAGTGAGTTCATCTTCATTTCTTTTTACAAGATCAGCAATAAAATCTATTTCCAAACTTCTCAATACATTCAATGACCTAACAGATAGCTCTAATTCTTCAACATGTCTGGATAGAGAGGCTTTGAGCTTTTGGTCTGCTTCATCTAACTCATCTTCTTCTTCCTCAACCTCTTCTTCAAAGTTGATGAAAATAGTTAAATGTTCTTTGAGAATTTTAGCAGCTTGGGCTAAGGCATCTTCCGGAGACACAGAACCATCAGTCCATATTTCTAAAGTTAGTTTTTCATAATCAGATCGTTGGGCAATCCGAGTCTCACTGGTTTCAAAGATAACTTTGGTAACAGGGGAAAAAAGAGAGTCAATCGGGATGGTACCCAAAACCTCAACTTCTTTTTTCTTTTCTTCTGCTGGATAATACCCTTTCCCTCTCTGGATCTCAATATCCATTACTAAGTTTGCATCTTCATTCAAAGTTGCAATTAAGTGATCGGGATTCATGATTTCAATAGAAGAATCTACAGCTAGATCACCAGCTCTCAAATAACCGGGACCTTTTAACTCCAAATGAATTACTTTATTTTGATCCTTATCTTCCGGTTCATATTTAATACGAACCTGCTTCAAATTCAAAATAATCCTGGAAACATCTTCTGAAATTCCTTCCAAAAAGGAAAACTCATGGGTTACACCCTCAATTCTAATGGCAGAAATAGCAGAGCCTTCAATAGAGGACATGAGAGTTCTTCTAAGCGAATTTCCTATGGTGGTTGCAAACCCTCTTTCAAAGGGCTCAGCAACAAACTTCCCATAATTGGGAGTGTTTACTTCTGTGAAGTAATCTATTTTTTTAGGTCGTTTGAAACCTTTTAACAAGTTTTTATGAGACAATTTAGTTTTCCCTTAAAAAATTACTTTGAATACAACTCAACTATTACCTGTTCTTTTACAGGTAAATCCACATGCTCTCTTTTTGGTAGAGCAATGATTTCTCCGGTAAACTTTGAATAATCTGGTGTTAACCAACCGGGGTTTCTATTGATTGACTGAGCAAATTTTATATTTTGTTCAAGAAGAGGACTTTTTTGAAATTTATCTTTAAATCCAACAACATCTCCAATTTTTATTTGGTAAGATGGAATATCTACTCTGACTCCATTCACAACTACCAATCCCTGGTTGATGAAATTTCTGGATTGAGCTCTCGAAGATGCAAAACCCATTCTGTAGATTACGTTATCTAACCTTCTTTCAAGGAGTTGCAGTAGGATTTCTCCTGTAATTCCTTCCATATGGTTAGCTTTTTCAAAATAATCTCTAAATTGTTTTTCGAGCACTCCATAAATTCTTTTCACTTTTTGCTTTTCCCTTAACTGAGTGGAATATTCTGAAATCTTTCCTTTTTTCTTAGGGGGTAAGCCCGGTGGAGATTTTCTATCTTCAAAACTGCACTTATCTTTATTTAAACATCTACTGCCCTTGAGAAATAATTTTAAACCCTCTCGTCGACATAATTTACAAACTGGACCTGTGTATCTCGCCATTCTATCTACCTCAAACTCTTCTTCTTTTTCTTGGTCTGCAACCATTGTGTGGCAATGGAGTGATATCTTTAATTATCTTAATAGCAAGACCTTTGTTGGATAGAGATCGAATTGCAGATTCTCTTCCGATTCCAGGACCGGAAACTAATACATCTACCTCTCTCAGTCCTGCCGCTTCAATTGCCTTATCAGCGGCATTAGCAGCTGCAACCTGAGCGGCATAAGGGGTAGATTTTTTTGATCCTCTAAAGCTCATGAGTCCCGATGATGACCAGGACAGAACATTTCCAGCCATATCAGTGACGGTTACAATAGTATTATTAAAAGATGCTTGGATATAAACCTTCCCCTTGGGAACATTCTTTTTTTCTTTTTTCTTAACTTTCTTAGATTTTTTTTCTTTTTCTGCCATACGAATTATTTAGTTACCTTTTTCTTATTTGCAACGGTTTTCTTGACCCCTTTTCTGGTTCTAGCATTGGTTCTGGTTCTCTGTCCCCTGACCGGTAATCCTTTTCTATGTCTAAGACCCCTATATGATCCAATATCCATCAATCTTTTGATATTTAGATTTATATCTGATCTCAAGTCCCCCTCTACTAAAAATCCTTCTTCAAGAGCTTTTCTAATTGCCGCTTCCTGAGTTTCGGTAAGATCTTTAACCCGAACTCCATGTTCTATTCCTGCTTTTGCAAGAATTTTCTCTGAAGATGATCTCCCGATACCATATATGTATGTCAAACCAACAACTATCCTTTTTTCACGGGGTAAGTCTATACCTGCAAATCTTGCCATTTATCTCTGCCTCTGCTTATGTTTTGGATTTGTACAAATCACACGTATAACATTCTTTCTTCTAATAACTTTACAACTGCTACAAATTTTTTTAACGGAAGCTCTTACCTTCATTGTTCTATCCTATTTTTTTCTATATGTTATTCTTCCCTTTGTTAAATCATAGGGAGATAATTCCACTGTAACTTTATCACCGGGCAATATTCTAATATAGTGCATTCTCATTTTTCCTGATATATGAGCTAGTATATTGTGACCGTTTTCCAGTTCGACTCTAAACATTGCATTCGGCAGAGGTTCTTTTACTGTACCGTCAACAGTTATGGCTTCTTCTTTTGCCATTCTACTTTAGTACTCCCCGAATTAGGTTGGTAATTTCATCTACCGAACCCATCCCATTAATTTCTCTGAGTAAATTGGCTTTCTTATAGTATTCCAATAGAGGAAATGTTTTATTATTGTAATTTACTAGTCGATTTTTAATGGTTTCTTCGTTATCATCTGCCCTGCCTTCAATCTTTGCTCTTTCGAGTAATCTTTTGAGCAGTTCATTATCCGGCACTGCCAGGTTCAGTACATGTTGGAGTCCAATTTTCATTTCAGAGAGTAATTGATCTAGTGCTTTAGCCTGCTCAATCGTTCTGGGGAATCCATCTAAAAGAAAACCATGACCGCAATCTGACTCTTTTAAACGATCTCTAATAATTCCAATCACCACTTCGTCAGGCACCAGATCACCGGCATCCATAAATTTTTTAGCCTTTAAACCCATTTCAGTTCCATTTTGTATGGCGGCTCTCAATATATCACCGGTAGATATTTGTGGGATTTTCTTCTCATTGCATATAATCTTAGCCTGTGTTCCTTTTCCTGCTCCCGGAGGTCCCATAAATATTATTCTCATAATTATTTCCTTATTTTGGATTTTTTCATAAAGCCTTCATAGTTCCGCATTGTCAACTGTGCTTCTACCTGCTTGAGTGTATCCAATGCTACTCCCACCATAATTAATAGGGAGGTTCCTCCAAAAGTATAAACAAGGGCTCCACCGCCTGTATTACTTCCGAGATTTAATAATTTAATAAGTAGATAAGGTGCTATGGCTAAAGCAGCTAATAAAACAGAGCCGGGTAATGTAATACGATTTAAAACTTTCTCTATAAATTCTTTGGTAGGGGTCCCCGGTCTTATGTTTGGAATGGATCCCTGAACTTTCTTTAGATTTTCAGCTAATTCAGCCGGATTAAATATGATGGTTGTGTAGAAATATGCAAAGAAAATAATTAGACCGGTGTATACCATATAATAAAATAAAGACCTATACCAGACTACACTAAATGGATTGAAGAAATCTAATAAAATAGCCCAACCTGCCCAGGATGTTGAATTGGAAGATAGAGTTTGAATAATTGTTTGGGGGAAAAGAATCAAACTCGATGCAAATATAATGGGCATTACATTAGCACCATTTACTTTAAAAGGTAGACTCTGGCTCTTAGCCTGAACCATCATTCTACCCTTCATTTGTTTGCCATACTGAAGTGGAACTTTTCTTACACCCTGAGTAAGAATGATTGTAAAGGATATTAGGAGAATAAAAATTAGAAATAGTATAAGTATTGAAAGAGGATCAGATTTATCAGTAGTCAATAATTGAACCAGTGCTTCCGGCATTCTACCTATAATACCCGCAAAGATAATTAGTGAGATCCCATTGCCTATACCTCTTTCGGTAATTTGCTCACCCATCCACATAAGTAACATAGTCCCGGTGGTTATAGTTAGAATACCGATCGGTACAAACATGCCGATCACATTTTCATCTATCAGACCTGGATACCTTGGTGGGCTGGTTGCTGTTCCAGTCGCCCAACTTTTTGCTAGAAATACAACCGCTAAACTCTGAATACTACATAAAACTATAGTACCATATTTCGTGTATTGCATGATTTTTTTTCTGCCCTCATCGCCTTCTTTTTGTAGTTTTTGAAGTTGAGGAATTAAAACCATAACCAGTTGCATGATGATGGATGAAGAAATATAAGGCATGATACCCAGAGCAAAAATTGAAAACTTCAACAAAGCTCCACCGGCAAAAAGATCCACCATTCCTAAAAATCCCTCTGATGAATCAGAAGAGATACCGGAAACTACCAAGCTATTGATACCCGGTATTGTTACATGAGTTCCCATTCTAAACAGGAGAAGCATGATTACAGTAAAGAGTATTTTTTTTCTTAATTCAGGAATTTTTGCAATATTGCTAATTGTATTCCACATAATGAATTAAGATTTTGCTCCTCTTAAAATTACATCTCCACCCGCTTGCTTAATTTTATTTAAGGCAGAGGCAGAGACTGCATCGGCTGTTATTTTTAGGCTGGATTTGATCTCTCCTGTCCCCAGGATTTTTATTTTTGCATCCTTATCTTTAATGATTCCAAGTTCCATCAGTCTGTCAGGACTAATTTCTCCGGATAAATTGTGTTTACTGAGTATAAGTATATTTACGGGTTGAAATTTTTCTTTAAATATATTCTTAAATCCTCTTTTGGGCATTCTTAAATAGAGTCTCATCTGCCCACCTTCAAATCCAGCCCTCATAGAAGACGCCCGGGCTTTTTGTCCCTTTTGACCCCTGGCTGCAGTGGTTCCACTTCCCGATCCGGGTCCCCTTCCAATTCTTTTTGGAGATTTCGTTGAAAATTTAGGCTTTTCGACCTGATTGCTAGTGTGTATATTTACATTGCTATCTTTTTTCTTGGGTTTAGAAAGTATAGAGCCTTTGTTCAGCCTTTTTGTAACTCTTTTTGCCATATTATACCTTTTCTACTTTTAGCAGATATCCAACCTGTCTTATTTTTCCCTGGAGGGAAGGATTCACATTGTGAATTTTTACTTTTCCAATCCTTCCTAATCCAAGAGACTTAAGGGTTAATCGATGATTTGGAATCGTACCGATTGCACTTTTAACTTGTGTAATTTTAATTTTTTCCAAAATTCCCCCCTTAGTTTAAACTTTCCTGTCCAAATAATTTTTTCAGAGAAATTCCCCTTTTTCTGGCAACCATAACAGGTGTTTCTAACTGCTGTAATGCATCATAGGTTGCTTTCACAATATTGAGGGGATTACCCGATCCATAGGATTTAGAAAGTATATCCTGTATGCCTGCCTTTTCAACAACAGATCTGACAGATTCTCCTGCTATGATTCCAGTACCAGGAGCGGCCGGCTTTAAGAGTACCCTCGCAGATTTAAACTTTCCAATTACTTCATGAGGAATTGTATGACCGATAACATTGATCTTTGAAAGGTTTTTCTTTGCAGATTCAATAGATTTACGAATTGCATCGGGAACTTCATTTGCTTTACCAAATCCTATTCCAATCCTATGCTTTGAATCTCCTACTACGGTAAGGGCATTGAATGAAAATCTTCTTCCCCCTTTAACAACCTTAGCTACTCTATCTATTTTAACTACTTTTTCGGTAAATTCTTTTGCGTCATCATCGAAAGCCATTAGAATTTCAATCCTCCCTCTCTTGCTGAATCTGCAAATGCTGCAATGTTACCATGATAAATGGCACCTGATCTATCCAGCATTACAGCACTCACACCTTTTGTTTTTGCTCTTTCAGCAATAATTTTTCCTAATTCTACAGCTGATTTTTTATTTTTTCTGGAGTGCCCCTGGATTGGAAAACTCTTTTCAGAAGATGCAGCATATACAAGTGTACTACCGCTTTTATCATCTATAATTTGAGCAATTAAGTAACGATTGGTTTTATTTATAACTAATCGAGGACTTGATCCTGTTGTTTTTAATTTATATCTTATTCTTTCTATTCTACGTTCTGCGGTTTCACGTATTTTCTTTCTGCTAATCATACTTTATTTCTTACCTGTTTTACCCGCTTTTCTGCGGATATATTCATTATTGTACTTAATTCCCTTTCCCTTATAGGGCTCTGGCATCTTTAGAGCTCTGATATTTGCGGCAACCTGACCGACTAATTGCCTATCTATGCCTGTAATTTTAATTTTTAATTGATCGGTTACCTCTATCTTGATTCCCTGAGGCTCAGGAAATACCACTTCATGGGAATATCCCAAGTTCATCACGAGATTGGAACCTTTCTTTTGAGCTCTAAATCCAACCCCAAAGATTTCTAAATTTTTTTCCCATCCCTGAGTTACACCTTTAACGCTATTATTAAAGAGTGCCCTGACCAGGCCATGGAGAGCCATAGCCTGCTTATCATCCTTATTTCTAGTAAACCTTACAACTCCTTCTTCAACAGTCATTTCTATCCCGGAGTATATAGGGGTTTGAAGAGTTCCTAAAGGTCCTTTTATTTCTATTTTTTCGCCAATTTGTTTAACTTCTACCTTAGCTGGCAATTTAACAGGTTCTTTACCAATTCTAGACATATCCGTTTATCTATACTAGGAGACAGTACAGATTACCTCCCCTCCAATATTCAATTTAACTGCTTTTTTATTGGTCATAATTCCCTTTGAAGTGGAAATAATCGAGATCCCCATATTACTTTTTACGGGAACTACCTCTTCTTTTGGCACATACACCCGTCTTCCAGGTTTAGAAATTCGATTTATTTCCCTGATAACGGGTTTTTTATTTCCATCATACTTCAAGTTAACCTGCAGAGCTGATTTTTTTCCTTCTTGGTTTTCTGAATAGCCTACGATGAATCCCTCATCTTTTAAGATATCAAGGATGGCTACTTTGATATTACTTTTATCAACTTTACAATTAGCATGCTTAGCTCTGCCTGCATTTCTTATTTTTGTTAGCATATCTGCTATTGGATCTGTTAAACTCATTCTTACCTACCAGGAAGCCTTTAATACACCGGGAATTTGACCTGCACCGGCTAAATCTCTAAAACATAATCTACACATTCCAAATCTTCTAATATAAGCTCTGGGTCTTCCACAGAGAGGGCATCTATTATATTCCCTAACTTTAAATTTAGGTTTTTTCTTATGCCTTGCAATCATTGAAATTTTTGCCATACTATTCTCCTACTTCCTATAAGGCATTCCAAACGCCTTCAAAAGATCAAAAGCCTCAGAATCATTTTCGCTCGATGTGACTATGGTGATATTCATACCATGGATACTATGGACTTTATCGAATTGAATTTCGGGGAAGATGATTTGCTCTTTTATACCCATGTTAAAATTACCCCTACCATCAAATCCCTTTGGATTTAGTCCTTTAAAATCCCTAACGCGGGGTAATGCCACATTTATAAATCTATCCAAAAATTCAAACATTTTATCCCCTCTAAGAGTTACCATACAACCTATGTTCATGTTTTCTCTCAGTTTAAAACCTGCGATTGACTTTTTCGCTTTTGTTTTTACAGCCTTTTGACCGGAGATCAATCCGAGAGTATCAAGAGCAGAATCTAATGCTTTTGGATTGGTATGTCCATCTCCCATACCTACATTCAGAATAATTTTTTCTAATCTGGGAGCCTGCATAGTGGATTTGTACTTATATTTTTCAATAAGAAGAGGCTTTATGTCCTTATTATATTTAATCTTTAATCTAGGAATATAAGTCATATTTATTTATTTCCTTTTCCCCTATTAATCCTTTCTTTTTTGCCCTTTACTATCTCAAACCCGATCCTGACACCTTTTTTCTTTTTTGAATCAAAAAGCATCACATTGGAAATATGAATTGATCTCTCAATTTCAATTTCTCCCCCCTGTGGATTTTCTTGGGTAGGTCTTACAAACTTCTTTTTTTTATTGATTCCGGAAACATAGACCCTATCTCTCTTTTTATCAATGGAGAGAATTTTTCCTTTCTTTCCTTTGTCTTCTCTGTTCCCGCTGATAACGATAACTTCATCATCTTTTTTTAATTTAATTTTTTTAAATTTTGTTAGCTCTGATCCTCTATAAGGTAATTTTTTTGACATTATAAAACCTCCGGAGCTAAGGATACAATTTTCATGTATTTTTTATCTCTCAATTCTCTGGCAACCGGCCCGAAGATTCTGGTTCCTTTTGGGTTTCCTTTGTCATCAATCAGTGCTACTGCATTGTCATCAAATCGAATGTATGTACCATCCGCTCTTCTTATTTCTTTCCTTGTTCTTACAACAACAGCTCTTTGAACTGCTTTATTGTGGACTTTTTTACCGGAACTATCCCTCAATCCATAGGCAGGCTGGGAGTCTTTGACTGCTACAATGATCTCATCTCCAATTGAGGCATATCTTTTCTTTGAACCACCAATAACTTTAATACACATAACTTTCTTTACACCTGAATTATCTGCTACCTGAAGTATTGTTTCCTGTTGAATCATATTATTTAGCCTTCTCTATTATCTTTTTCAAATTGTGTCTTTTATCTCTGGAAAGAGGTCTTGTTTCTTCGGCTAAAATAATATCTCCATCTCCACAGAGACCATTTTCATCATGAACTTTCAGTCTCGTAGTTTTCCTTGTTATCTTTTTAAATATAGGGTGAACATGTCTGACTTCAAATTCCATAACGACTGTTTTTTTCATTTTTGTACTGACTACTTTTCCCTGAATTGTTTTACGGGTTTTAGTTTTTGTATTTTCCATTGGTAATATCACCTATTTACTTCCCTTACTCAATTCTCTTTCTCTTTGAATAGTTTTTAGTCTGGCAATTTTTTTCTTCAAATCTCTGATGACTTTTGGATTTTCTAAAGTCCTTGCTATAGCATACTGAAACCTATTTTCTCTAATTTGCTTTGTTGCTTCCACTAATTGTTGTGATATTTCAGAATCTTTTAAATCGGATAGTTTAACTTTCATACTAAAGGCCTCTTAACAAATACAGTCTTGATAGGTAATTTAAAAGCGGCCATTTCTAAGGCTTTTTTTGCCGCTACTTCCTCTATACCTGCCATTTCAAACAATACTCTTCCAGGTCTAACTTCACTAACCCAAAATTCAGGATTTCCTTTTCCTTTACCCATTCTAGTTTCAGCAGGTTTTTTTGTTATGGGCATGTGTGGAAATACACGAATCCATAATTTCCCACCTCTTTTTACTCTTCTGTTGATAGAAACCCTAGCTGCTTCAATTTGTCTTGCTGTAATACGACCGGAAGAAACTGCAATAAGACCGAATTCTCCAAAAGAAACTCTATTTCCAGTTTCATCATTGCCTTTAAGTCTTCCTCTCTGGCTTTTTCTAAATTTAATTCTCTTTGGGGCTAACATTTTTTATCTCCTGTAAAACTTTAATTCGTACGACGCTTTACAGCATACTTATCTTCAATCTCTTCATCTTTTCCGGTCGGCAAATGATCTCCAGAATAAGTCCAAACTTTAACACCGATTTGACCATAGGTAGTTTTAGCTTCTTTAAAACCAAAATCAATTTTTGCTCTCAAAGTATGTAAAGGAACCCTGCCATCTTTGTATGACTCAACTCTTGCCATGTCGGCTCCATTCAACCTTCCGGATATTGTAATCTTAATCCCTTCGATACCACCCCTCATAGCTCTTCTAAGCTCTGCTTTCATTACTCTTCTAAAAGGCATTCTCTGCTCAATTTGCTGGGCAATGATTTCTGCGATAGCCTGTGCAATCACTTCAGGCTTTTTGACTTCTACTATATTAATATTAATTGGCTTGTCAGAAAAAGACTTGATTTGATTTTTTACATTTTCTATATTCTGACCTTTTTGACCGATTACAACCCCGGGCTTAGCTGTGTGCAAATTTACATTAACTTTTTCTGGAAATCTTTCAATGACAACCCGAACTAAAGCCGAATTTTTGAATTTTTTCTCGAGAAATTCACGAATTTTAATATCTTCATGGAGATTCTTTTTATAGTCCTCTTTAGAAAACCAAATTGAATCCCATGTTCTTGTAATACCTAATCTTAAACCTACTGGATTAACTTTTTGTCCCATTTATATTTCCTTAGTTTGAAAGAACAATAGTTATATGACTCTGTCTTTTCTTAATCTTAGAAGCCCTACCTCTGGCACGCGCACGAAATCTCTTAAGAAAAGGACCATCATCTATATAAATTTTTTTGATATAAAGTGAATTCTCATCTATGGATGAATCACTCACTAAAGCATTTGCAGCGGCAGAATTAAGTACATTTAAAATTAAATCTGCAGCTCTCTTGTTGATGAATTTTAAATAATCTTTTGCTTCTAAATAGTCGTATCCCCTAATCTCATTGGCAACTAATCTTGCCTTACGCGAAGAAACTCTGACATATTTTGCAACTGCTTTGGCTTCCATTATTTCTTCACCTTCTTATCTTGATTACCATGGCCTCTATAGGTTCTGGTCGGGGCAAATTCCCCCAACTTATGACCTACCATATTATCGCTGATAAAAACCGGAATAAACTTATTACCGGTATGGATCATAACTGTGTGACCGATCATATCCGGAAATACGGTACTTCTTCTTGACCACGTTTTAAATGGCTTTTTGTTACCTTCAGAATTCATTTTAGCAATTTTTTTGAGTAAATGGTCATCTATATATGGACCTTTCTTTAAACTTCTAGACACTTTTAATTACCCCTATTCCTATTTCTTCTTCTACCCTGTACGATAAACTTATCACTGGGCTTGGCTCTTCTTCTAGTTTTGTAACCCTTTGTTGGTTGACCCCAGGGTGATACAGGATGCCTTCCTCCTGAAGTTTTTCCTTCACCACCACCATGCGGGTGATCGACCGGGTTTTGAACTACCCCCCTAACAGAGGGTCTTATCCCCAACCATCTGGATCTACCCGCTTTTCCCAGAGAAACCAGGTTATGGTCTTTATTACTAACAATGCCCACTGTAGCATAACACTCTTTTCTAATTTTCCTAACTTCAGAGGATGGAAGCTTGAGCAATACATAATCTCCATCTTTTGCTGCTATAGTTGCAAAGGCACCTGCTGTTCTAACCATTTGAGCTCCCTTGCCCTGATGAAGTTCTATATTATGGACATTTGTTCCGGGTGGAATCTTGTCAAGGGGCAGAGAGTTACCGGGTTTAATTTCAGCATTATCACCGGATACAACTTTATCACCAACCTTCAAACCATCGGGAGCAAGAATATAAGAATACTCACCATCTACATAAGAAATTAAAGCTATGAACGCAGAACGATTTGGATCGTATTCAATTGTTTTTACTGTAGCAGGTATATCATGCTTCGATCTTTTAAAATCGATTTGTCTGTATCTTCTTTTAACACGTCCACCTTTATGTCTTACAGTTACTCTACCTTTAAAACCTCTAGCCGCCTTATAATTTATCGTTTTTGTTAGGGGTCTAAAGGGTGTATCTTCAGTAATTTCAGCAAAATCTAAAACTGTTTTATATCTTGTTGAAGATGTTACCGGTTTATATCTTCTAATTCCCATTGTTATACACCTTTTCCAAATTCAAGGTTTGCACCGTTTTCAAAAGTCACAATTGCTTTTTTCCAATGTGGTCTCTGTGAGGGCATATTTCTAAATCTTTTCATTTTTCCCTTATAAACTAAAATATTTATAGAGGAAGGAGATAGGTTATATATCTTTTTAATTGCATCTTTCACTAAACTTTTGTTTGCTAAAGGATGAATTTTAAAACTATATTTCACCATTCTTTTTCCCTGGGAATTTCCTATTTCCTGGAGATTTTGTGCTTTTTCTGTTACAAGTGGAGTTATGAGAACATTTTCAAGATTCATTTCTTTGTTACCTCTTTGTAGTGGTTCTCCAGTTCTTTAAGAGCAGCTTCTGTGATAATTAGGTTATTGTTATATAGCAATTCTCTACATCCTACTCTTTTTGAATTTATATACTTCACAAAAGGAATATTTCGTGTTGATATTTTTATTTTTTCATCTTCACCTGTTACAAGTAATGCTATGATCCCTGTATTGAGTAATCCCATATTTTTAAAAACATCTACAACTGATTTAGTACTAAACTTCTCCAGTATAATATCTTCAAGAATACTAATCTTAGCTTCTTCAGCTTTTTTATTTAGAATAGATATCACAGCTTTTCTTTTAATATTTCTTGAAAGCTTAGATGAGTAGTCTCTTTTCTTAGGACCCTGAACAATCCCTCCTCCTGTCCAGTGAGGGGCTCTTGAGGAACCCTGTCTTGCTCTACCCGTTCCTTTTTGGGACCAGGGCTTCTTACCACCACCTCTTACTTCTCCCCTATCTTTTGTTGAATGGTTACCGTGTCTTAAATTTGCATTTTCGGATTTAATGGCATCATAGATCGCACCATTGCTGATGTTATCGGATCCAAAAATAGAAACAGGTAAATCCACTTCACTTTGAAAATTGCCTGTTTTAGAATACTTTCGGGCTTTCATCTTGTTGTGGTTCCTTTATATTTTCTCAATAGTTACTAATGATTTATTGTGTCCCGGTATACATCCGGACACCAACAGGAGATTTTTATCCTGTAAAATCTTAATAATTTTTAAATTTTTAACAGTTTTGTTATCTGTTCCCGTTCTACCGGGATATTTCATTCCTTTGAAAATTCTTGCCGGTGTAGTACCCGCACCACTGGAGCCCGGGTGCTTGTGGAATCTGGAACCATGGGCTGATGGCCCCCCGTGATGACCGTGTCTTTTTACTACACCCTGAAAACCCTTCCCCTTAGTGATACCACTAACTTTTACTGTATCTAATTCTTTGAATACATCAAGAATATTAATAGTAGAACCCACCGCAGGTGCATCACCTTCAATCTTAAATTCTTTGAGATGTCTCTTGGGCGAAATCCCATTTTTTTGGAGGTGATTTTTTTCAGGTTTTGAAAGGGCACTTTCTTTTACATCCCCATAAGCTAATTGTATGGAAAGATAGCCATCTTTCTCAGGTGTCTTTACCTGAGATACACTACAGGGACCTACTTCAAGCACGGTAACAGGAATTACATCTCCATTGTCTGCATAAACATGAGACATTCCTATTTTTCTGCCTATTAGACCTCTTGTCATTTTACTATTCCTTAAGATTTAATGTCTACTGAAACTCCAGCCGGAAGCTGTAACTTCATCAATGCTTCCACTGTGTCCTCATTTGTGTCCAAAATATCAATGAGCCTTTTGTGTGTTCTCATTTCAAACTGCTCCCTGGACTTTTTGTTTACGTGAGGAGATCGCAATACTGTATATCTTTCTATTTTGGTTGGGAGCGGTATAGGACCGGAGACTTTTGCTCCGGTTCTTTTTGCTGTAGCTACAATTTCATAGGTTGATTGATCAATCAACCTATGATCAAATGCTCTTAATTTTACTCTTATTCTCTGTCCTGTCATTTTTACCTTACGCAGTAATCTCGGTAACTACACCGGATCCTATAGTTTTTCCACCTTCCCGTATAGCAAAGTTTAATCCTTTATCCATGGCAATTGGGTGAATTAACTCAATATCGAGAGCTACGTTGTCCCCCGGCATAACCATTTCCATACCGGCAGGCAATTTACATACTCCCGTAATATCTGTAGTTCTAAAGTAAAACTGAGGTCTGTAGTTATCAATGAATGGCTTATGTCTTCCACCCTCATCCTTTGTTAATACATATACCTGAGCCTTAAATTTTTTGTGGGGAGTAATCGTTCCCGGTTTTGCAAGTACCTGACCCCTTTCAATGTCTTCTTTTTTGGTACCTCTCAGGAGTGCACCGATGTTATCACCGGCTTCTGCCTGATCGAGTAATTTTCTAAACATTTCAATACCGGTCACAACTGTTTTTGATGTTTGCTCTCTAATACCAACAATCTCAACTTCCTCATTGATTTTGAGAGTTCCGGTTTCTACTCTACCTGTTGCAACGGTTCCCCTTCCTGTGATGGAGAATACATCTTCAACCGGCATTAAAAACGGCTTATCAGTAACCCTTTTGGGTTGAGGTACATAAGTATCTAATGCTTCCATTAACTTATCAATAGCTTTCATACCTAACTCATCATCTTCACCATTGAGAGCTTTTAATGCAGACCCGTGAATGATAGGAATTTCTCCCTGACCTTCTTTGGGAAAATTGTATTTCTTGAGAAGATCACGAATTTCTTCTTGAACCATTTCAATCATTTCCGCTCTTTCATCATCTTTGAGCATATCTGCTTTATTTAAGAACACAACAATATATGGAACTCCTACCTGGCGGGCTAGTAGGATGTGTTCCTTAGTCTGAGGCATTGCACCATCAGTAGCAGACACAACCAGTATAGCAGCATCCATCTGAGCGGCACCGGTGATCATGTTTTTAACATAATCTGCATGACCCGGACAATCTACGTGAGCATAATGTCTATTTTTTGTCTCATATTCCTGGTGAGAAGTTGCAATTGTAATACCCCTCTCTCTTTCTTCGGGAGCATTATCAATTTCATCGTATTTAACGGCTTTATTCTTACCACCAATTCTCTTAGCTAGAGTGGAGGTAATTGCCGCTGTAAGAGTGGTTTTTCCATGATCCACGTGACCGATTGTTCCCACATTTAAGTGCGGTTTACTTCTATCAAATTTTTCTTTAGCCATTTACGTTAACTCCTAGTTTTTAATCAATGCTGAAGTGGTTCCTTGTGGATAATAGCCGGATTTGCAGAGAATAAATTCCCCCAAAAATCCCAGTTCATTCGAATTTTGGGCAAAGTACCTTGGCTAGAACGCCAGGCCGGTTAAAAAATCCTATCAGGTTCCTGAGAAGCCTTTAAAAGTCTTCTTTCCCTAAGGGAATCGGAAACCCGA
>Ga0256340_1000060_pt1 | contig 15395 bp, 12 predicted proteins | sample AtltaT_3_FD_183807 | JGI IMG/M metagenome (GOLD analysis project Ga0256340, IMG submission 183807) | Metatranscriptome of freshwater microbial communities from Altamaha River, Georgia, United States - Atl_Colum_RepC_8h (Metagenome... | ecosystem: Environmental > Aquatic > Freshwater > River...
CCGGCCGGGGCCATTTCGGTGCGCACGGCCGTCACAAAGTCCTGCAGGGCCGTCTGCTCGCGGGCGCTGCGCCAGAGGCAGCGGGTGTCGTAACGCAGGGTGCTGCCCTGCAGAGGCACAAACACCGCACCGGCCAGCGCCGACTGCGCCAGCGCCTGTGGCACCAGCGCCACCCCCTGCCCCTGCGCCACCAGCGCCACCACACTGAGCCAGTGGCGCAGCTCGTGCACCACCGGCGGCACCCAGCTGGCCAGTTCGCATTCGGACAGGATGCGCTCGTGGTAGTCGGGCGACACCGTGCGCGAGACCACCACCAGCGCCTGCCCCTGCAGGTCCTGCAGGCGCATCGCCGCCAATCTGGCCAGGGCGTGGCCTGCAGGCAGGCAGGCCACCATGGGCTGACTGGCCACCAGGATTTGTTCAAACCCCGGCGGCACGCGTGGCGTGTGCACAAAGCCCACGTCCAGCCGGTCACGCACCAGCTCGGACAACTGCTCGCTGGAACTGAGCTCACGCAGCGCCAGCCGCAAGCGCGGGTGGCTGTCCTGAAAGCGCTGCAGCACCTGCGGCAGACCGCAATACAACAGCGTGCCGGCAAAACCGATCTGCAACTCCCCCACCTGACCCTGCGCCACCTCGCGCGCCTGGCGGGCGGCCGCACCGGCCTGTGCCAGCAAGGCGCGCGCGGCCGGCACAAAAGCCTGACCGGCGGCCGTCAGCTGCACGCCACGGCTGTTGCGGGTGAACAGCTGCGCCCCCACCGAGGCTTCGAGCTGCTGGATGTTGAGCGAGAGTGGCGGCTGCGAAATCGACAGGCGCTGGGCCGCGCGGCCAAAATGCAGCTCCTCGGCCAGGGCCAGGAAATAGCGCAGGTGACGGAATTCCATGAATTTGAAATATATATTGCCGGATATTCAATCAATATTAGACAACTATTTATAGGGCCACGACAATCCCAGCATCGACCCCAATAAATGGGATCTGACCCCAATTTGACAATTTGACCCCCATTGATTTTCAGGAGACCCGAACCATGGCCACCAACAAGAACACCTTCAGCTGGGAAGACCCCTTTCAACTGAGCGCCCAACTGACCGAAGAAGAGCGCCAGGTGCAGGAAGCCGCCCGCGCCTACTGCCAGGAAAAGCTGCTGCCCAGGGTGAAAGACGCTTTCCTGAACGAAACCACCGACGTGTCCATCTTCCGCGAGATGGGCGAGCTGGGCCTGCTGGGACCCACCATCCCCGAGCAGTACGGCGGCGCCGGCCTGAACTACGTCTGTTACGGCCTGGTGGCGCGCGAAGTCGAGCGCGTGGACAGCGGCTACCGCTCGATGATGAGCGTGCAGTCCTCGCTGGTGATGGTGCCGATCTTTGAGTTCGGCACCGAGGCGCAGAAGCAAAAATACCTGCCCAAGCTGGCCCGTGGCGAGTGGATCGGCTGCTTCGGCCTGACCGAACCCAACCACGGCTCCGACCCCGGCAGCATGATCACCCGCGCCAAGAAGGTGGACGGCGGCTACAGCCTCACCGGCGCCAAGATGTGGATCACCAACAGCCCCATCGCCGACGTGTTCGTGGTCTGGGCCAAGGACGACGGCGGCCAGATCCGCGGCTTTATCCTTGAAAAGGGCTGGAAAGGCCTGTCCGCACCCGCCGTGCACGGCAAGGTCGGCCTGCGCGCCTCCATCACCGGCGAGATCGTGATGGACGAGGTGTTCGTGCCGGAAGAAAACGCCTTCCCCGAAGTGCGCGGCCTCAAGGGCCCCTTCACGTGCCTCAACAGCGCCCGCTACGGCATCGCCTGGGGCGCGCTGGGTGCCGCCGAAGACTGCTACACCCGCGCCCGCCAGTACGTGATGGACCGCCAGCAGTTCGGCCGGCCGCTGGCCGCCAACCAGCTGATCCAGAAGAAGCTGGCCGACATGCTGACCGAAATCAGCCTGGGCCTGCAGGGCTGCCTGCAGCTCGGCCGCATGAAGGACGCGGGCAATGCCCCCGTCGAGGTGACGTCGATTCTCAAGCGCAACAGCTGCGGCAAGGCGCTGGACATCGCCCGCATGGCGCGCGACATGATGGGCGGCAACGGCATCAGCGCCGAATACGGCGTGGCCCGCCACCTGGTCAACCTGGAGGTGGTCAACACCTACGAGGGCACGCACGATGTGCACGCCCTGATCTTGGGCCGGGCCATCACCGGGATTGCGGCGTTCTCGAACTGACCCCGGATCCTCGGGCCAAGCTCGAGGATGACACCCCTGTGCCTTTTCGAGGATGGCACCGCCTGGTTTGTCATTCCCCGGCCTGACCGGGGAAACCATGGCGCCCTGCCGCCCACCAGCTTTACCCAACTTCACACGCCTGGGCTTGACGCTCGGGAGCTGAAAAACTACATTTACTAACCTGACGGTCAGTAAATGAGCTCCCCCGAATCCCACCCCCCCCACAAACGCGAGAGGCGCAAAGAGGCGCGGCCCGGCGAACTGCTGGAAGCCGCGCTCGACCTGTTCGTGGAAAAAGGCTTTGCCGCCACCCGATCCGAAGAAGTGGCTGCCCGTGCCGGTGTATCCAAAGGCACGCTGTTTCTGTATTTCCCAAGCAAGGAAGAACTGTTCAAGGCGGTGGTGCGCGAGAACATGGTGCGCCACCAGACCGAGGGCGCGGAAGAGATCGCCCGTTTTGAAGGCCCGACGGCCGATCTGCTCGAATACCTGATGCTGGAATGGTGGCGGCGCTACGGTGCGACCAAGGCCTCCGGAATTTCCAAGCTCGTGATGAGCGAGGCCAGCAACTTCCCGGACCTGGCGCGCTTTTTCCAGGAAGAAGTGGTCACGCCCGGCCACGCCATGATCCGCTCGGTCGTGCAGCGCGGCATCGACCGTGGGGAGTTCCGCTCGGTGGACATGGACCTGACGGTGCACTCGGTGCTGGCCCCGCTGCTTTTTCTGGTGACCTGGAAACACTCCATGGCGCCCTGCTGTCCCTCGAGCCAGCAAATCGACCCTGAAACATTCATCCGCCACCACACACTGCTCCTGGTGCGCGGCTTGTCCGTCTGAAGCTGAGAACATGAACAAGCGCACCCTCTGGATTCTGACAGTCCTGGGCATCGCCGGTCTGGCCATGCTGGCCTGGCGACTTTCGCTCCAGGGTAACTCGACGCCGATGCCAGCACCTGCAGCGGTCAGCCCCAGCGCTGCCGTGCTGGAGTTGGCAGCAGAGGACGTGCTGATCGCCCGCAGCGAAACCGTGACACTGGGTCTGCCGGTCTCTGGCACGCTCAGGGCGACGCAGACCGCGCTGGTCAAGGCGCGCGTCGCTGGTGAATTGATGGAACTGGCGGTTCGCGAAGGCGATGCGGTCAGGGCCGGCCAGGTGCTTGCCCGCATCGATCCCACCGAATACCAGGCACGCTGGCGCCAGGCTCGCCAGCAGGCGGACTCGGCCCGTGCGCAGATGGACATTGCGCAAAAGCAGTACGACAACAACGCCGCACTGGTGCAGCAAGGCTTCATTTCGCAAACCGCGCTGCAAACCTCGCAGATCAGTCTGAACGGCGCGCGTGCCGCTTGGCAGTCGGCCATGGCCGCGGCCGATGTGGCCCAAAAGGCACTGGACGATGCAACCCTGAAGGCGCCGATTGCCGGCCGGATTTCGCAGCGCCTGGCCCAGCCGGGCGAGCGGCTTGGCGTGGATGCCCGTGTGGTCGAGATCGTCAACCTGGGCCAGTTCGAACTGGAAGCAGCCTTGCCGGCACAGGATGCGGCAGAGGTGAAAGTTGGCATGAAAGCCGAGCTGCAGGTCGAAGGCGTTGGCCAGACAGTGGCCGCCAGCGTCCTGCGCATCAACCCCAGCACGCAGGCCGGCAGCCGCAGCGTGCTGGTGTACCTGGGCGTGGCCGGACGCGAAGGCTTGCGGCACGGCGCATTCGCTCAAGGCAGCCTGGGCACACGCGCACAGCAGGCCATCACCCTGCCGCTGGCCAGTGTGCGCAGCGACAAGCCACAGCCCTATGTGCAACTGATCGAGGGCGACAGCGTGCGGCATGCCCCTGTGGAAACAGGGGCGCGCATCCAGGCTGGCAACCAGACCCGGGTGGTGGTGACCGGCCTGAGCGAAGGCGCACAGGTGCTGGGCCCTGGCGTGGGCGCCATGCGCGAGGGCGTGAAGGTCAGGACCGCCACTGCCTCGGCACGCTGAGGGACCCCGTCCATGTGGTTCACCAAAGTCAGCCTGAAAAACCCGGTCTTCGCCACCATGATGATGCTGGCGCTGGTGGTCATGGGCCTGTTTGCCTTCCAGCGCCTGAAGGTCGACCAGTTTCCCAACATCGACTTTCCGGTGGTGGTGGTCAGCACCGAATACCCTGGCGCCTCGCCCGAGATCGTCGAAAGCGAGGTGTCCAAGAAGATCGAGGAAGCCGTCAATTCGATCGCCGGCATCAACGCCCTGACCTCGCGCAGTTACGAAAACCAGTCGGTGGTGGTGATCGAGTTCCAGCTGCACATGAATGGCCGCAAGGCGGCCGAAGACGTGCGCGAGAAAGTGGCTGCCGTGCGCCCAAACCTGCGCGCCGAAGTCAAGGAACCCAAGGTCCTGCGCTTTGACCCATCCAGCCGAGCCATCTGGTCGCTGGCGGTGATCCCGGAAGCGCAGGGTGGTCCAGCTCTGAACGGCCTGCCCCAAAGCGCAAAAATCGCCTCAGGCGTCAGCGGGCCTCATGCGGCGAGCAACGTGGTGCCCCCACTCTCGCCGGTAGAAATCACCAACTGGTCGGAGCAGGTGCTCAAGAAGCGTCTGGAAAACGTGCGCGGCGTGGGCTCGGTCAACCTGGTCGGCGGCACCCGGCGCGAGATCAACATCTACCTGCAGCCCGCCGCCATGGAGGCACTCGGCATCACGGCCGAGCAAGTGGCCGCCGCAGTCCGCAGCGAGAACCAGGATCTGCCGGTCGGTGCCTTGCGTTCGCTGGAGCAGGAGCGCATGGTACAGATCGAGTCGCGCATGAAGCGACCCGAGGACTTTGGCCGCATCATCGTCGCCCGCAAGGGCGGCACGCCAATCTACCTGTCTCAGGTGGCCCGGGTGCAGGATGGCGCGCAGGAGCTCGACAGCCTGGCGCTCTACAACGGCCAACGCACGCTGCTGCTGACGGTGCAGAAATCTCAGGACGAGAACACCATTGAAGTGATCGACGGCCTGAACAAGGCGGTGGCTGCCATGAAGGCCGAAGTGCCCGCCGGGCTGCGCGTGGAGCCGATCACCGACACCTCACGCCCGATCCGTGTGTCGGTCAACAACGTGCGACAGACCCTGATCGAAGGCGCCATCCTGACGGTGCTGATCGTCTTCCTGTTCCTCAATTCCTGGCGCTCTACCGTCATCACCGGCCTGACGCTGCCGATCTCGCTGATCGGCACCTTCATGTTCATGCAGATGTTCGGCTTCACCATCAACATGGTCACGCTGATGGCGCTGAGCCTGTGTGTGGGGCTCTTGATCGACGACGCCATCGTGGTGCGCGAGAACATCGTGCGCCATGTGCAGATGGGCAAGGACGCCTGGAATGCCTCGATGGATGGCACCCGGGAAATCGGTCTGGCGGTGCTGGCCACCACGCTGTCCATCGTCGCGGTGTTCCTGCCGATCGGCTTCATGCAGGGCATCATCGGCAAGTTCTTCCACGAGTTCGGCATCACCATTGTGGCGGCTGTGCTGATTTCGATGTTCGTGAGCTTCACGCTCGATCCCATGCTCTCGAGCGTCTGGCACGACCCGGCCATCCACGCCCACGGCCAGCATGCCGCGCCCGTTACCCTCTACGACCGCACCCTGGGCCGTGTCACCAGCTGGTTTGAGCGCGCCACCGACCGGCTGGCCGACGTCTACCAGGAAATCCTGGCCTGGTCGCTGGTGCACAAGCGCAAGACCGTGCTGCTGGCCATCGGCATTTTCGTGCTCAGTGTCTTCATGGTCCGCTTTGTGGGCACCGAATTCGTGCCCAAGGCCGACTTCTCCGAAACCAGCGTGAATTTCCAGACCCCGGTAGGCTCTTCGCTGGAGGCCACGGAAGCCAAGGCACGCCAGATCGAGGGCATCCTGCGTGAGTTTCCGGAGGTGCGCTACACCGTCACCACCATCAACACCGGTAGCGCGCTAGGCAAGCACAACGCCAGCATCTATGTGCGTCTGGTAGATCGCCAGGACCGCAGCCGCAGCGTCGACCAGATGTCGGCTGCGCTGCGCGAACGCCTGCTGCGCGTGCCGGGCATCCTCGTCACCCATGTGGGACTGCTCGATCCGGTGGGCGGCAACAAGCAGATCGAATTTTCGCTGCAGGGCCCGGACCAGCGCGAACTCGAACGCCTGACCCTGCAGGCCATGGACAAGCTGCGAGAGATCCCCGGGCTGGCCGATCTGGATTCGAGCGTGCGCGCCAACAAGCCCACCATCGCGGTGCGCCTGCGCAACGAATCCGCATCGGACCTGGGCCTGGGCACCGGCCAGCTTGGCAGCCCGCTGCGCATCCTGCTGGCTGGCCAGACGGTGGGCAACTGGCGCGCACCCGACGACCAGACCTACGATGTGAATGTGCGGCTGGCGCCCGAAGCGCGCGACAACCCGCAGGACCTGGAACGTCTGCCCCTGACCGTGGGCAGCGCCCCCGATGGTTCGCCGCGCATCGTGCGCCTGGGCCAGGTGGCGCAGGTGGTTGAGTCCACCGGTTCCAGCCAGATCAACCGCCGCGACCTCACGCGCGAGGTGGCACTGAACGCCAACACCTCGGGCCGAGCCATGGGCGAGGTCTCGGCCGACATCCGCCAGGTCATGGACAGCCTGCAGCTGCCCCCGGGCTACCGCTACCAGTTTGGCGGCTCGACCAAGAACATGACCGAGTCGTTCGGCTACGCCCTGTCGGCGCTGGCCATGGCGGTGATCTTCATTTACATGATCCTGGCCAGCCAGTTCAAGAGCTTCTTCCAGCCGCTGGCGCTGATGACCTCGCTGCCGCTCACCCTGATCGGCGTGGTGCTGGCCCTGATGCTGTTCCGCTCCACGCTCTCGATGTTCTCCATCATCGGGGTGATCATGCTGATGGGACTGGTGACCAAGAACGCCATCTTGCTGGTGGACTTTGCGATCCGTGCCCGCGAAGAGGGCATGGAGCGCAGCGCCGCCCTGCTCATGGCGGCCAAAGTCAGGCTGCGACCCATCCTGATGACCACGCTGGCCATGATCTTTGGCATGGTGCCGCTGGCCTTTGCCCTGAGCGAGGGTTCGGAGCAGCGCGCCCCCATGGGCCAGGCGGTGATTGGCGGTGTCATCACCTCCTCGCTGCTGACCCTGGTGGTGGTGCCGGTGGTGTATTGCTACATGGACGATCTGGCCGGCTGGCTGCGCCGCAAGGCCGGATTACCGGTTGCCCGTCAGGGGCATGCCACCCCCGCTCAGTAAAATGGTCCGAAAACGACTAACATACCCCATGGAGTAAAAATAATGGATCTGAATCAGGCCCGCTTCAACATGATCGAACAGCAAGTCCGCCCCTGGGAAGTGCTGGACCCGCAGGTGCTGGAACTGCTGAACGTGGTGCGTCGCGAAGACTTCGTGCCCTTGGCCCACCAGGCGATGGCCTTTGTCGACATGGAAATCCCCACTGGCAAGGGCGCCGGTCAGGTCATGCTGGCGCCGCGCGTTCAGGCCCGCCTGGTGCAGGACCTCGCGGTGCAGAAAACCGACAAGGTGCTTGAGATCGGCACTGGCACCGGCTTCACCACCGCCCTGCTGGCGCACCAGGCCGCCCAGGTCTTGAGCTACGAGATCGATGCCGAACTGGCACGCCAGGCCACAGCCAACCTGCACAAGGCCGGTCTGCATAACGCCAAAGTGCGCCACGCCGACGGCAGCCAGGGCGCTGCCGGTGAAGGCCCCTTCGACGCCATCCTGCTGGGCGGCTCGGTGGCCGAGGTGCCGCAGGTGCTGTTGCAGCAACTGGCCGTGGGCGGTCGTCTGATCGCCATCACCGGTGAAGAGCCCATGATGCGCGCCACCCTCATCACCCGCACCGGCCCGGGCAGCTACGTGACCGCGCAGCCCTGGGATACCAACGCACCCCGCCTGGTCGGTTTTGCCGAACCTTCGGCCTTCCGGTTCTGAACCATGCAGCAGATTCACCCCTCTCAGGTGGCCGATTGGGCGCAGGCACAGCCACAACGCCCCGTGCTGCTCGATGTACGCGAAGGCTGGGAAGTGCAGACCGCATCTGCGCGCCCCACCGAACTCGACCTGGTGCACATGCCCATGCAGACCATCCCGGCACGCCTGCACGAACTCGACCGCAGCCGCCCCATCGCCTGCCTGTGTCACCACGGCGGCCGCAGCATGCAGGTGGCCCACTTCCTGGCCGGCCATGGCTTCGAGGTGGTGAACGTGGCCGGCGGTATCCACGCCTGGTCGGCCCAGGTCGATCCGAGCATCCCGGTGTATTGATTTCTTCCGTCTGGCCTTACTGAAAGATGCCCATGTCCACCCCCCTCCTCCGCGCTGCCCCCTTGCGTCGTCTGCCTCTGGCAGCCCTGTTGTCGCTGGCCTTTGCCGGTGCCGGCCAGGCCCAGAGCCTGGTGGACATCTATGAAATGGCCAAAGGCCACGACGCCGCCTACCGCTCAGCCCGTTCCCAATACGAGGCCAACCTGGCCAAGGCCGAGCAGGGCAAGTCGGCCCTGCTGCCGACAGTGGGCTTGAGTGCGGGGGCTAATCGAGCACAACGCGAACTGTCTCCCACGACTAACCCCGCCCAGACCGACTACAACTACACCACTCAGACCGCCGGCATCAATGCCAGCCAGCCGCTGTACCGCCCCGCCAACCTGGCCGCCTACCGCCAAAGCCAGAAGTCGCTGGAGCTGGCCGAGGCGGCCCTGAGCCAGGCCGAGCAGGAGCTGATTGTTCGGGTCAGTCAGGCTTACTTCGATGTGCTGACGGCCCAGGACAACCTGGCTTTCGTGCAAGCGCAAAAAGCCGCCGTGGCCGAGCAGCTGGCCAGTGCCAAACGCAACTTTGAGGTGGGCACCGCGACCATCACCGACACCCGCGAAGCCCAGGCCCGTTTCGACCTGGTGACCGCACAGGAAATCGCCGCCGACAACGACCTGCGCGTGAAAAACGTGGCGCTCGAACTGCTGGTGGGCAAGGCCGGGCTCAAGCCCTTGCGCATCAGGAATGCTTCGACCCTGCCCGCTGTGGACGGCACCGGCGTGGACGCCTGGATCATGCAGAGCGAGCAGAACCACCCCGCGATCCGCCAGGCAAGGGCTGGGCTGGAGGTGGCCAAACTGGAAACAGAAAAGGCCATGGCCGGCCACAAGCCGACCGTGGACTTCACAATGGGCTACAACGCACAGCGGAACATCAACGGTACCTCTGTGCAACTCACCGGCATCACCAACCAGATCAACATTGCGAGCGTTGGCATCAGCGCCAACCTCCCCCTCTTCGCCGGCTTTGCCACCCAGAACCGCATCCGCGAAACCACCGCACTGGAAGACAAGGCCCGCACCGATCTGGAGGGCGCGCAACGCCAGGTCGCCCAGGCCACCCGCACCGCCTACCTCGGCCTGCAGTCGGGTCTGGGCCAGGTCAAGGCCTACGAGGCGGCCGAGGCCTCCAGCCAGGTGGCGCTGGACGCCAACAAGCTGGGCTACCAGGTGGGCGTGCGCATCAACATCGATGTGCTCAACAGCCAGAGCCAACTGTTCCAGACCAAGCGCGATCTGGCCAAGGCCCGTTATGACGTGCTGGTCGGCCAGCTGCGTCTGCGCCAGGCTGCCGGGGTGCTCAAGGCCGAGGACCTGCAGCCCATCAACGCGCTGCTGGCGCCCTGAAAGCCCACGGCAGGGTCAGCCCTGCTGCTCCAGCAGCGCCTTGACCAGCCCGGCTACGCGCCGGGCTGCGCCTTTGTGGGCCTGCGAAAACGCCAGTGCCGCAGCCGATGCGGCCTGGCGCGACAACGCATCCTGCGCCAGCTTTTGCGCCACGCGCACGGCCGCAGCCATGTCGGCCGCACGCCGGGCCGCGCCGGCTTCTTCGGCCTGCTGCGCCGCTTCCAGAAAATTGAAGGTGTGCGGTCCCATGACCACCGGGCAGCCGCAGGCCGCCGCCTCGATCAGGTTCTGTCCGCCCAGCGGTGCGAAACTGCCGCCCAGCAGGGCGACATCGGCCAGGCTGTAGTACAGCGCCATCTCGCCCAGGCTGTCGCCCAGCCAGACCTGTGCCGCATCATCGCCGGACGGGCCGTTGTCGTGCCAGCTGCTGCGGCGCGAGACGCTCAGGCCCGCACCGAGCAAGAGCGCCTGCACCTCGTCCACCCGCTGCGGGTGGCGCGGCACAATCAGCCAGTGCACACCATCCGCACACGCCTGCACAGCCTGCAGCCACAGGGCTTCCTCGCCCTCGCGGCTGCTGGCCAGCAGGCATACCGGGCGCCGCAAGGCGCTTCGCCAGCGCTGACCCTGCGCGACCTGCCCGGCATCCGGGCGGGCATCGAATTTGAGGTTGCCGGTGACCGCCTGCACGCTGGCGCCCAGCGCACGCAAACGCTGTGCATCGCCCTCGGTCTGCGCCCACACCGCCTGCAGGCCAGCATAGGCCGGCCGCATCAGGCTGGCCCAGCGCCGGGCCGAGTGCAGGGATTGGTCGCTCATGCGCGCGTTGACCAGCGCCAGCGGCACACCCGCTGCGCGGCAGCCGTGCACCAGGTTGGGCCAGACCTCGGTTTCCATCAACAAGCCGATGCGCGGGCGGAAATGCGCCAGAAAAGCGCGCACCGCTGCGGGCGTGTCCCAGGGCTGCCAGACCTGCACATCGCCCGGCTGCAGCAGCCCGGCCCCTTCGGCGCGACCGGTGGCGGTGCCGTGGGTGAGCAGAATGCGCACCCCGGGCAAGGCCTCGCGCAGGGCCTGCAGCAGGATGCCCGCCGCCCTCGCCTCGCCCAGCGAAACCGCATGCACCCACACCAGTGCGCTGCGGCTTTCTGCTGCCTGCGTGTAGTGACCAAAGCGCTCGGGCACCGCCACCGCATAACCCGGTTCGGCCGCGGCACGGCGCGCCAGCTTGCGGCGCAGCAAGGGCTGCGCAGCCCATACCAGCAGGTTGTACAGGCTGTGGCTCAGGCCGGGCATGGGTGTCAATGCGCCGAAGCGCCCACCTGCGCGTCGGGTTTGACTTCGCGCAGCAGCGCCAGCATGTCGGCCTCGATGCGGTGCAGGGCCTCGGGGGTCTGGCCCTCAAAGCGCAGCACCAGCACCGGCGTGGTGTTGCTGGCACGGATCAGGCCGAAACCGTCGGGCCAGTCGACCCGCAGGCCATCGATGATGAACACTTTGGCAGGGGCTTTGAACCTGTCGCCGGCCAGGGCCTGCAGCACCTGTGTGACCGCATGGGGTTCGCCCTCGGCGCACGCGACGTTGAGTTCGGGCGTCGAAAAGCTGCTGGGCAGACCGTTGAGCACGGCGTTGGCATCGGGCTGGCGACTCAGGATCTCCAGCAGACGGCAGCCGGCATAGGTGCCGTCGTCAAAACCGAACCAGCGCTCCTTGAAGAAAATATGGCCGCTCATCTCGCCACCCAGCGGGGCCTGGCCACCAGCGGCCTCGATGGCGCGCATCTGCGCCTTGATCAGCGAGTGGCCGGTCTTGTACATGAGGGGCTGGCCGCCAGCGGCTTCGATCGCCGGCGCCAGGCGCTGCGAGCATTTCACATCGAACAGGATGGTGCCGCCCGGCACGCGCGTGAGCACGTCCTGGGCGAACAGCTGCATCTGGCGGTCGGGGAAGATGTTGTTGCCGTCCTTGGTGACGATGCCAAGACGGTCGCCGTCACCGTCAAACGCCAGACCCAGCTCGGCGTCGGTCTCCTGCAGGGCACGCATGAGGTCCTGCAGGTTCTCGGGCTTGCTCGGGTCGGGGTGGTGGTTCGGAAAATCGCCGTCCACCTCACTGAAGAGCTCGATCACCTCGCAGCCCAGCGCCCGAAAGATGGCCGGGGCTGAAGCGCCGGCGATGCCGTTGCCCGAGTCCACCACGATCTTCATGGGGCGCGAGAGCTTGACATCACCGGTGATGCGGCGGGTGTAATCGGCCAGCACGTCGGCCTGCTCGACACGACCGCCATCGCGCAGCTGCCAGCTCTCGGTTTCCATGGTGCGGCGCAGGGCCTGGATCTCGTCGCCGTAGATGGCGCGGCCGGCCAGCACCATCTTGAAGCCGTTGTAGTCCTTGGGGTTGTGGCTGCCGGTGACCTGGATGCCGCTGGCACACAGTGTGCTGGCGGCAAAGTAGAGCATGGGCGTGGTGCACAGGCCCACATCGATCACGCGCACGCCGGCGGCCACCAGGCCGCGGATCAGCGCGGCCGACAGCGCCGGGCCGCTCAGACGCCCGTCGCGCCCCACCGCCACGGTGTGCTGGCCTTCGGCCAGGGCGGCGCTGCCAAAGGCCCGGCCCAGACCTTCGGCCACTTGTTCGTTGAGGGTGCTCGGCACGATGCCGCGGATGTCGTAGGCTTTGAAGATGGATGCGTTAACTTGCATGGGAACCTGGTTCAGGAAGCTGCGGGAATTGTAGGGGCCCCTTGCCTCCAGCCCCCTGACCTGTCACCCTTCGTCACCCTTTGACAGGGGCACGCGTTACCATGGCCCCTGCCCAGAGCCCCGGAGCCTTTACCATGCCTGCCTCCCCTGCCCCATGGCGGCATTGCCGCACCGACACCCCCCTGGGGCCGATGACGCTCGCACGCACCGCGCAGGGCTTGTGTGGGGCCTGGTTTGTGGCCGAGCAAAAGCACGCACCGCCACCAGAGCGCTTCTCGCCCGAGGCCCACAGCCCTGAAGACCCCGTGCTGGGTCTGGCCGCAGAACAGCTGCAAGCCTACTTCCATGGACGCCTGCAGGCCTTCGATGTGCCGCTGGACCTGAGTGCGGGCACAGCCTTTCAGCAGGCGGTCTGGCAGGCCCTGCTGCACATCCCGCAGGGCCAGACGGACAGCTACCTTGCGCTGGCCAGCGCCCTGGGAAAGTCCTCGGCCACCCGCGCAGTAGGCGCCGCCGTGGGCCGCAACCCAGTCAGTATCATCGTGCCCTGCCATCGGGTGTTGGGCAGCACCGGACAGCTCACCGGTTACGCCGGTGGCCTGTGGCGCAAACAGGCGCTGCTGCAACTCGAAGGCCAGTCGCTGTTCCGAAGGCGTCCCGTCCCTTGAATTCCAACCCTGCACGCCCCTGGCTGGGTGACTTTGTCTTGCTGGCCGCGATCTGGGGTTCGTCTTTCCTGTTCATGCGCATCGCCGCTGCCGAGCTGGGTGCGCTGCCCACGGCGGCACTGCGCGTGGCGATTGCCTCGCTCTTCCTGTGGCCCCTGCTGCGGCTGCGCGGCCACACCGGTCTGCTGCGCCAGCACTGGAAGCCGGTGTTGCTGGTGGGTGTGCTCAATTCAGGCATCCCCTTTGCGCTGTATTCCTTCGCGGTGATGCACATCAGCACCGGCCTGTCGTCCATCCTGAACGCCACCGTGCCACTGTTCGGCGCACTGGTGGCCTGGGTCTGGCTTGGCGACCGCCCCGGTTTCTCGCGGGGCCTGGGGCTGGCCATCGGCTTTGGCGGCATCGTGCTGTTGGCCGGCGGTCAGGTGGGCTTCAGAAGCGATGCCTCGGGCCCACACCCGTTGTGGGCGGTGCTGGCCTGCCTGGGTGCCACCACCTGCTACGCGCTGTCGGCAAGCTTCACCAAAAAGTACATCCCACCCCTGCCCTCCCTGGTGACCGCCACCGGCAGCCAGATCGGGGCCACGCTGGCACTGGCCCTGCCTGCGCTGTGGTGGCACCCGCAGCAGCTGCCCGGTCTGCCCACGCTGGGCGCCTTGCTGGCCCTGGGAGTGCTGTGCTCCGGGGTGGCCTACATCCTGTATTTCCGCCTGATCGAACGCGCCGGACCGGCGCGCGCCCTGACGGTGACCTACCTGGTACCGGTTTTTGCCGTGGCTTATGGGGTGGCGCTGCTGGGCGAATCGCTGACGCTGTGGATGCTGCTGTGCGGCGCCATCGTGCTGGTGGGCACCTCGCTGGCCAGTGGCCTGGTCAGGCTGCCCCGCCTGGCACGGGCGAACTGACAGGTGACCTCACGATCCTGACGCGTTGCACCACGTCGCGGGCACGCAACTGCCCGCAGCCGCCGTCCACATCCTGCCCGGCCGACTGGCGCAGCTTGGTCAGGATGCCGCGCCGGTGCAGCGTGCGCGCGATCTCGGCGGCACGTTCCCAGCTTGGCCGCTGGTAAGGCAGGCCCGGCACGCTGTTGAACGGGATCATGTTCATGAGCGCATATTTGCCACTGAGCAAACGCACGATGCCATCGAGTTCATCGGGGCCGTCGTTGACACCTTCGATCAGCGTCCACTGGTACTGGATCGGGTAACCCGTGGCACGGGCATAGCGCTCCCCTGCCTCCACGAGGTCCTGCGGGTCGAAGCGCGGCGCACGCGGCAGCAGCTCGGCGCGCAGATCGGCCCGGGTGGTGTGCAGCGACAGCGCCAGCGCAGGTTTGACCTGCTGCTGCGGCAGCCGCTCGAACACGCGCTCGTCACCCACCGTGGAAAAGACCAGGTTCTTGTGGGCGATGTTGCCGGCCGTGCCCAGCAGCTCGATGGCTTCGAGCACCTGGTCCAGGTTGTGCGAGGGCTCGCCCATGCCCATGAACACCACCTTCTTGACCGGCCGCAGCGTGCGCGCCAGCGCCACCTGGGCCACGATCTCGGCACTGCCGACCTGGCGCACCAGCCCCTCGCGCCCGGTCATGCAGAACACACAGCCCACCGCGCAGCCCACCTGGGTGGACACGCACAGGCCGTCGCGCGGCAACAGCACGCTCTCGACCGACTGCCCGTCCTGCAGGCCCACCAAGAGCCGGGCCGAGCCGTCTTCGCCCGGGTGCTGCTCGCGCAAGGTGGTCAAGGCCTTGAACTGCGCCTCGATGTCGGGCAGGGCTTCGCGTACGGCGGCCGGCATGAAACTGTCCAGCGGACGGCGCCCCTGCGTTTGAGGCAGGGCCTGCGACCACAGGCGCAGCACGCGGTGTTCGTGTTTCGGGTTGGCCCCCAGCGCACGCAGGTGGGTGCGAATGTCGCTGATGCTCCAGTAGGCCATGCTCAGTAATGCGGGGGAATGTCGTCGCGCAGGTTGCGCGGGGCTGTGCTGCCGGCTTCGGGCAGACGTTCGCGCATCAGGCGCAGCTCGTGCAGCAGCAGGTCGATCTGCTGTTGCTGGCGGTAGATCTGGTCGCTCAGCTGGTCCAGCAAGTCATCGGCATAAGCGGCCTTCACTTCCAGATCGACCAGGCGGTCTTCC
>Ga0256340_1000061_pt1 | contig 15214 bp, 15 predicted proteins | sample AtltaT_3_FD_183807 | JGI IMG/M metagenome (GOLD analysis project Ga0256340, IMG submission 183807) | Metatranscriptome of freshwater microbial communities from Altamaha River, Georgia, United States - Atl_Colum_RepC_8h (Metagenome... | ecosystem: Environmental > Aquatic > Freshwater > River...
AAAATAAGTAACGCCTCCGGTGAAGGAGCAACACTGCAAAGAATGCCAGTGCATTATCGGCAAATGACAATATATAATTAAATGGGAAAAAAAACTCCGAACTCTCGCGCCTCCTCCCTTATATCGTAAACATTAATCAAGTCAGTGTGCAGCCTAAAACCCGTAGTTAAATAGGAATAAACGAGAACTGACGCCAACAGGACGGCAAGTGTGACGGCAGGAATTTTTTGAAACAAAACTCCCGGATTGTAACCAATACGTATCGGACGCACTAAACGGTGAGAAAATAACAATAACAGCCAATAACAAACAAGGAGAATGTTTAATAAAAATGAATAATCGGAACGAAAGGAAATAACCACCGTTTGAGGAATGAGCGAAAACAATACAAGTAGCAATAGAACATAATTAGAAAGTCGACTGGAATCAAATAGCTTAATGACAAATGGCAGCAGTCCAATAAATATTACCCACGATAACAGCAAGGAACAATTAGTTTTGTTATTATAAAATAATCCCTGGTAATCAAACACGTGCGCGACTTCTTTGTAGCTGAAGTCAAGCAAAATGCGATATAGTATTAATAGAATTATAATAAGAAACTTCTGCGATAACAGACTCTTTCCTATCGTATTCAACCGATGCCTATTCATATGCGTCGGAAACACTGGATCCTTAACAGGCTGCTGAAATATCGGTTTGTCGGCCAGCGGGCAAGAACATCAACCGTGCAGAACGGGCTACAAGCGATTCTTTTGTACCCCGAAAGGGGTGAGGCCCCCTCAAAGTCGTCATTTTTCGAGTCCTCTGACAGTATTTCAGCAGTATGTCAAGGGAACTATTCAACGCGCGTCACACGTGTTCGAGCCCACTTAACGAGCGTCGAAAATCGACGCCAAATGGAATCCGAGTTAGGATAGTCAGAATATGATTTTGTTGGCTCCGCTAATATTTTCTTGTACTCGTCCACAGAAATATCTAATTTCTTTAACACGTACTCTCTGTCTCGGCGAAGGACTTCATCAGAGGCGGGAGGTGATTTAAGTTCCTCTAATGCCTCTTCACGACTAATCTGACCTGAACACACCAAAGCAGAAAGATAAGCTTTACGTAAATCAAAACCAAATCGCTCAGGCAAATAATTTGCATGGAAAAATCGCGTAAAAACAGACTCGTAGTGCTTCCCGCCGTAATCTCGCCATCCCAATTCATTCATCAAGAACTGCTTGGCTTCAGCTTTGTCAAAATTTAGGTAATTAAGAATGGGCACCCATCTAATCCCACGAATTAGCAAATAATTGACGTAGTCAAATGTAGTTAAGTGAGGATAGGATTTCATGGGAAGCTTTCCGAATTGCTTATGTATCCCTTTTATGAGTACAGAATCCTTGGAACCATATAACCAGGACTGCGGCATTACTGATTCAGTAACAACATTGTTGCCCGCGATAATGAAGGGAATTTTCATTTTGGCAGCGGTTTTAAGGAGAACGGCCCAGATAGCATGATCTGTGGGGATTTCGATGTTCGAAATGCCAGACTTAATAAATGATTTCTGGATGTCTTTGAATTCATCCCAATTAAGAACGTGTGTAATTAAGTCGATATCAAGTACTTTCACCAATCGCTCAACATTAGCTACTGCAAGTTCCGTGTTCCAACCATTGTCAAGATGTACTGCAAGAGCCCTTAAACCAAATCTCTTTGCAACAAGATAGGCAACATATGAACTATCAACGCCACCGCTCATGCCAATCAGGCAATCGTAGTCATGTCCAGTACCCTTTTGCTTTATCTTTTCAATCAAATTAGAAAGCGCACTTTGGCCAGACTCGTCTAAGTGCAGGTCTTTGGTACTTACCTCGTCATAATGTCGACAACATGTGCACCGACCATCGGTAAAAAATTCAATGTCGGGATCTGTGATATCCATAACACATCGTGAACAAACTGTTTGATTTGAAGTGGTCATCCCAACATAGTCCTTTGAAAGTTAATTAAAGAATATTTACAACAATAACAAAATGAAAATCAATTAAAAAGTTACTGCATTAATTTTATCGAGCAAGCAAAGTTAAATACGATTTTAAAAATGACGAGTAGAGCTTAACTTTCCTGGAGATGTATAGCTTATAAGTACAGCTTTATGCTTTCCGTGAAAAACAAACATTGAACCCGCAGCAACGGATGATGCACCAGCCTTAAGTGCATCATCAAAATGCTCTACACTTCCAGCGCCACCCAGGGTGACAAGCGGAACTCTCAACTGTCCTGATACACTGGATATCAGCTTCAGATCATATCCAGACATCGTTCCATCTTTATCAATTGAGTTTAATATAATCTCTCCAGCACCCTGTTCTTGAACAAACGAAATATAATAATTTAATTCAAAATCCGCTCTTTTCTTTCCACATTCAAAATAAACATGGTAACGACCTAAAATATTTTTCTTTACATCAATTGATGCCACCACGCTCTGGCTTCCAAATATCTGTGAAGCCTCACGTAACAAAGCAGGATTTTCATGAATTGCGGTATTAATAATTATTTTCTCTATGCCAATCTTAAAAAGTTTCTCCATTTGTTGCGTTGTCTTGATACCGCCACCATAACCTAGCGGCATAAATGCTTCTGATGCAATCTGCTCAATGCGTTCGAAGTTAGGCCCTCTACCGAATCGAGTCGCATCAATATCAAGAATAACTATCTCGTCGACCTCTTTAGCATTAAATATCCTCACTGCATTTATTGGATCACCCACATAGATTGGGGCGTTAAACTTTGTAGTTTTTACCATCCCGGAATCTGATAGTAAAAGCACAGGAATTACTCTTGTTAGATTCATGACAGGGACTGAACGAAATTATTAAACAGCTGTATTCCGTATTTATGGCTTTTCTCGGGATGAAACTGCACTCCCGTGATATTTCCATGCTGAAAAGCGGAAACAAACTCTAAGCCATAATGCGTATTCCCAATTATATCTTCAGTGTTCTCGCAGGTGACATAATAAGAATGCACAAAATAATATCTAGTTGGAATATCGATTAGATCGCCCAGTACTGTTCCTTTACGCTGCACTATGACCTTATTCCAGCCCATGTGCGGAACCTTGAGACCAGAATCGGAAGAAAAGTTAAACCTTCGAACATGCGCGTCAACCAATCCAAGTCCAGCAACCGATCCCTCCTCGCTCGATTTACACATCAGCTGCATCCCAAGACATATTCCTAACACGGGTAGAGCACTACTACTTACAGCGAGTTTTAGTGCATCTGCCATGCCTGACCGTGTGAGACTTTCCATAGCACGATCAAAATGACCCACGCCCGGTAAAACCAGACCACGAGCACCAACAAGATGTTCCGGATGAGTTGCCACATCAGCGTTTGCACCTATGTAACGTAACATATTAAGAATGGAACCAACATTGCCCATCCCATAATCCAGAACCAAGATAGGATTTTTTATATCAGACATATTATTTTGATCTGTAATCTACAAACTGATGCGAGAATTAGAATAGTGATAAGATAAAATCATATGTAATATATAAGAAGCACTCTTTGCTATCGTAAACCCCCAAAGAGTAGCATAAATGCTTTGGTAAACTGTAACGCCAATAATCAATGCCAGCAACGTCATAACCAAGTTAACAATCTGCCAACCTAGCGATACCCCTAAACGCTGCGTAACAACAAGCACCCCACCCATTGACATGCTTACGAAATTTAGAAAAAACATGGGAATTAGTACCCGAGTATATTCCCCAACAGGAGCCCAATTGTCTCCAAGAATGAAAGTGAATAACCATGGCGAAACAATATATATCGAACCAAAACCAATCAAACCAACTGCTGCTACAGGAAAAAGAAGTTTTAGATAAAGTGCTCTGCAACTTCCGCTTGTTTGAAGCTCTCTAGCTGCTCGTTGTCGAAACACATCCTTGATCGCTGAACTGATAACAGTTACTGGTAGATATAAAATCGACATGGACGTTGATAGATATCCGAGTTCAGCGCTACCAAATATTATGCCTACAAAAGGGATATGTATCGTGCCACCAGCGGTATTTATCAATTGATCCGGCATCATATACCTAGGGAACTTTCCATATCTTATGCGTTCAACTCCAATCCGTTTTATGTTTAGCGCCCGAAAATAGTGGAAATTATTTACTAATATTGACCTCACTCCTAGCGCTGCTGACAACACCTTTCCGCACATCTCACCAACAATTAATCCATTAATCGGAACATTTAAAACACCTGCAGCCGCTCGCAAGATAGACACTAAAAAACTCTGAATGATCCTGAAGTAAGCCAATCGATCAAACTGTTGTTCTCGTAGAATCCATTCTGAGAAGCAATTAAAAATAACAATAGCGGCTGCCAAAAAAGGAACTAGAGGTAGCCAATACAGAATCTGGTGTTCAATCCACTTATCGAGATTAGAATTAACTAGTATAAATGAACACACAAAGGCAAACAATAATATTTTAATACTTCTGATCAACACCCACCCTATAACGTGCGCTGCTGATCGCCTAGAGACGGCAATCAGAATTGCTCCTTCTGCAGCACCGCTGGCAAAGATTGCGAGCAGTGAAGTGATCATATAGACGATGGAAACAACCCCAAATTCAGCTGGCGTGTACAGTCTAGTTAAAACAGGATAAAAAACGAATATTAGCGCTTGAGATCCAACCGTTCCTAGTGTAAGAACACCTGCGTTTATAACAAAACTACCTGAACGTAATTTTTCTCTAACTTTGGACAGTTTTTTTATAAATATCATCAGATTTTAATATTCTGAAAAATATACTGGATGAATATTATTCAGTGGTTAGCTTTCTAAATATTTCACAGTATTTACGCTCCTCAGAGAGCCAATTAAACTCATTTTCAACTGCTCGCCTGCCATTACTACCCATCACAAATGCTGATTTTCTGTCGTTCATAATTGTGAGCATCGCTTGCGCAAGAGCTTCTTTATCTCCAGGCTTGACACAAAATCCACAGTTATATCGTTCGACAATGTCCTTCCACAATTCGTAATCAGTGCAGATAATAGGCAAACCGGCTTCCATGTACTCAAATATTTTGTTCGTACCATATGATCCGAGTCTGTTACCTAAATTTAACTTGTAGTCGTATATGGCAATGCCGGCAACAGATTTGTGATAGAACTTAGCAAGATCGGCTTGGCTTAACCGCCCCAAGAACTTAATTCGGTCACTTGCTTCTGACTGCATAAGCTTGGTTTGTTGATCATTGTCTATATAGCCTGCCACGTGATAACGAGCATCGGCAGCAGATATCAGGGCACTAGCGATTGTTTGCTGATTACTGTAAGTGTAAACAGTGCCCGAGTAACAGAATATATTTTGTCTTGCCGAATAATCTGATTCTGTTGAAACATATTGCTTCTTGATAATTGGAAAATTTGCAATCAGCACTCCTTTGCCAAAACGAATTTCTATATCTCTCGCTACGTGCGTGTGAGGAGTTATAATTTCATCAATTTTTTTAAATACTTGAGTCATGTATCTATAAAAAAGCGATGACACAATCCTCCGTGACCACATAGGCAGCCATTCTTTCTCCAAAATATGTGCCGGCATGTCTTCATGTGCGTCATAGACCACCTTCTTTCCAAGTTTTTTTAGTTTAATACCTAAAGGCAATAACTCTGGAGAATGCAACTGATAAACATCAGCATCAATATCTAACGCAAGCCGATAAAAGTAAGTTGTAGCAAAAAGTAGTGTTTTCCAACGTGAAACAGGGGAACTTGTACATGAGATAACTTCGATACCTTCTTGAATTTCATTAGGTCCCCCATCATTCGTTAATATACAAACATCAAAACCGTGATTCTTCAGCGATAAACATTGCCTATAGAAAACACGCGCATCGTTACGAAAGTATCCACTGATGACATGGCATACTTTAGGAGAAGTTCGCATGTTGTTCCTTAATTTTTAACAATCCACAAGTATCAATCACGATTTTCTCGCGATCAGTTGTGAATGATTGTTCAACGAACCGACTATGTGCGACTAAATATACAATCACGTGAGCCTGCTTGAATACTTCATCTGCTAAACCAAGGGTAGCGACACTCTTCAAGTTTTTCGGCATATCTGAAATGTGAGGCTCAACCACCATCACTTTACCCTTATGAGCGTGACTCAGGCGATGAACAATCTCGATAGCGGGACTTTCTCGTAAATCATCAATGTCTGGTTTAAAGGCCAAGCCGAAGCAACCAATAACAATTTCATCCGCTTTCACTTTTTGATATTTTCTCGAGTATTCTTCAACAGCATTCATAACCTGCTTAATTACCCAATCAGGCTTTTCATCATTAACCATTCTTGCAGCATGTATTATTTTTGAATTTTCTGGCTCAGCCGCGATGATAAACCATGGATCTACCGCAATACAGTGCCCTCCTACTCCAGGACCAGGTTTTAAGACATTTACCCTAGGATGTCTATTTGCAAGAGAAATGAGCTCCCAAACATCAATATTAAGCGACTTACATATAATTGATAATTCGTTTGCAAATGCTATATTTACATCCCTAAAACTGTTTTCTGTTAGTTTACACATTTCTGCAGTTCTGGAATTAGTGAGAATGCACTCAGCTGAAACGAATGTCTTGTAAAGTGAAGCAGCTAACGTTGAGCACTTCTTAGTCAGCCCACCAATTACTCGATCGTTATTCACTAGTTCTTCAAGCACACGCCCCGGTAGAACACGTTCTGGACAGTACGCCACACGTACATCAGACTGCTCCCCATGACTATGCGGAAATGTCAGATCGGGTCTTTCGTGGGCTAACCAAGTGCTAAGTTTTTCGGTGGCACCGACTGGCGAAGTAGACTCAAGAATTATTAAGTTATTTTTACGAAGAACAGGTGCAATCGCTTTCACCGCGGCTTCAATATAATCTAAATCGGGCTGGTGGCCTTCTTTAAATGGGGTTGGAACAGCAATAAGAAAAGCATCCGCCTCCTCCGGAGTCAAGGTTGCAGTTAAAAGCCCTCGGCCAACAACATCTTTTACGACTGTTTCCAGCCCGGGTTCAACAATATGTATCTTCCCTTGATTGATAGTGGTTACCGCATGGGGGTTCACATCAACACCAATCACCTTGACACCATTCTTTGCTATAACTGCTGCAGTCGGTAATCCGATATAGCCCAAACCAATAACTGATACTCTTTTCCAACTTGACATTTTTTAAGTTCCCAACAAAAAGTGCCTACTCATTATTTCCAATAGACTTTAAGCAACCTGTAAAAATACAGTCTTACCAAGTACATTTGGGCGTATGTGTACTCCCAAACGGTTTGCGTCTTTCGCCATCTACGTAAATCATGAAGATTCTCTCGCCACATAAATGGTAACGAATCTAACAGCCAACGACCTTTTACTAACAAATGTGAATATTTTATCGGCGGTTTTTTGGAGGATGATGGTGTAAGTGCATAAAATGGTTCATCTAATTGATCTGCAATTTCACTGCGATCCAGATCCCAAGCAGATGCATTTGGTGTTAGTAGCTTTAGTAGAGTGGTTTTTCTATAAAGTGTGCACCCAATAGCCGATCGATATTTGATACCTTTCGGGAGTTGGCCAACTTCTTCACCCGGGTCAGGTTTGTACGCCATAGGCATGTCTGCGGCAAGTTTTAAATATCCTGCACCACGACGCTTAACGTGTTCTAGAATGTGTAGCAAGCGTCCCGTGTCGACTGTATCCGCGATGAAGACATCATCAAGCCATAATATAATCCATTCGTAATTAATTTTCTCGAGCGCCAATCTTAGATTATCAGAATATGATTTATCTTCACCTACTTTCACGACAACAGCGCTTTTGTCGCTTAAGTCCAGATGATTAGATACCAAGTATTTATCGAAAGGACAATCTGGCCAATATTTGGTTAGGCATTTAAAAAATGGCTCCCACAGTGCGGAATATTTGTCACATGATACAACCACAAAAGCTGTATCGCCGCATTTATTGATCGGTTTTTTCAATTGATAGCACTTTCAGTAGCTCTAAATTTCATTATAAAAATTGCGAATGCTGCCGCAAATATGGTCTATTTCATTGTTCGTTAGTTGCACAGCTGAAGGCAGCCACAATCCCTGCTCGCCAACTCTGTTGGAGACTGGATGTTCACCTGACACTTGATAGGCCACTTGTTTATTGATCGGCGGGTACATCACACGTGTTCCGATCCCCGCCGCCTTCATATGGGTAATCAATCCCGCTCGATTCTCAGCCATTGAATCAATAAACCAAGGCGATGTATGATCTAAATTATGCCCAAACAATTGAATGCCTGAGACATCAGCAAGGTTACTGGCATAACGACGCCATATTTCCTTCTTCCGCTCAACTCTTGCGGGAAGTTTTTTCATTTGCTCAATGCCAATACACGCTTGCAATTCGGTGAATTTGAAGTTGTAGCCAATTGAGTCATGAAAATCATTTCCTCCGCCTGAGCGACCGAAATCTTTCAGCCGGCGAAGTTTCGCAGCTACTGAATCATCATCGGTGATCAGTGCGCCGCCTTGTCCCGTCGAAATGATTTTTGGTGCCGAAAAGGAGAAACTACCGACCAAACCGGCACGACCAATATGCCGGCCATCAGGATAAAAAGACCCCAAAGACTGCGCAGAATCTTCAATTAATAGTAGATTTCGTTCACGCGCCAATTTTTCAAATGCATATATTCCCGCTTTCGGGTATCGTCCATTGGCCGAAACAAGCATAATTGCTTTTGTTTTGGACGTGAGAGCTTGTTGAACCTTTTCAATGTCTAGACACAGGGTTTCAGGTTCTACATCGACAAAGACCGGTACCGCGCCAAACATTTTGACTGAGTTTGGAGTTGCGATCATCGTGTAGTTTGGAACGATCACTTCGTCGCCAGCTTGAACACCTACAGCCATAGCAGCAAGCGTAAGGCTGATGGTGCCATTGTTGACAACGACAGAGTGCTTTGCGCCTGTGTAGTCAGCAATCATCTGCTCGAACTGTTCTGTGCGTTTGAATTCAGTAATAAAACCGTCTTCATCCATATATTCGCAGACTGCACGCTTTTCTTCTTCACCAAAGAGCGGACGCATTTGCATTATGAAATGCTGATTCATGATTTTCTTGACCTTAAAATTTCTTCAAGACGGAGGATTTCGTCGCGATTCCGACTCTTTAAATGTCGAGCTGGTACACCGCCGAATAATGACCATGCCGGTATATCAGTTTTGACAAGAGATTGAGCACCAACTGCAGCACCATCTTCAAACCGCACATTTGGCAACACTGTGGTGTTTGCACCAACAATGCAATGGCGTCCAAGCTCTACATTGCCTATTCGAACATTCCCTTTGTATTCAATTGGAACCAGTGGTGAGGCTATTCCGGAAATGTAATCATCACTGCCGGCAGCTATGACGACATTTGGCGCAAGAGTTGAGAATTCACCGATCCTAACGTGAGAATCTCTCCCCCCAATCAATTTCGCTCCAGCAGCTATATGCACGTTGCCATCTATTAACAGGGATGTTGATATGTAGGAAAAATCGTCAATTATGACGTTGTCTCCAATTTCAACAAGCTCTGGATAACGAATACGAACTGTTTTTCCGATAATTACATTGCGCCCTATTCGCTGAATCTTGCGTACATCAAAAAAAATGTTTTCACTCAAAGTCTTCTCCGGTCACGATCAGGACCAACATAAGGTCCATTTTTTATTTCTAGAACTTGAGTACCCTCCTCCAATATTTCGTATCCGTGTCCTCCTCGAAGCAGGATGATCACATCTCCAGCATTAACTTCAAGTTCAGCTAACTTAGTTTCACCGGTGTCGAAAATATTGGCTTGCAATTTTCCAGTGCGTACAAATAAAACCTCCTGCGTCCAGAGCACCTCACGCTTTACTTTATTATGGATATGCGCTTTTAGTTCTTTGCCTGCGCCATAACCCCAAGCGCCTACCTGAATAAAGTCTTCATCTTGGGAGAAGAAATTAAGCCCATCCTTCCACGCTGCGGAAGCAGGAATATAACGCGCAAGTACCAGATCACCCTCTTTGATTTCTACAATTTCAGACATTCTTTTCTCCATGCTCTAAGTACCATTGGATCGCTTCTGCTACACCCTGCTTGAAGTCGCGTTTGGGCGACCAGTCGAAAAGTTGCGCCCCCCGGCTGCCATCGACTGTTTTGTAAGGCGCCCCATCAGGTTTTGATGTGTCCAAAACCAGTTCGCCTTCGTAGCCAACCAAGTCTTTGATGAGGGTTGCCATCTCCCAGATGGAGATGCCTTTGCCAACCCCTATGTTGATGGGATCAACATAGGGCGCCACATTGAGAGCGCGCACCATGGCTTCGGCGCCGTCATCAACATGTAGCCATTCCCGCACTGGCTTGCCACTACCCCAGACAATGACTTGCTCTTGTCCAGTTTGTTTGGCTCGCACGATCTTCATGATCAAGGCGCCAAGCGCATGCGAACGCTCTTCTTCGAAATGGTCCTCAGGGCCATACATGTTGGACAGAATCAGGTTGATGACGTCTAACCCATACTGCTTGGCATAGGCCCATGCGCCAATCCATGATGCCTTTCGAACAAAGCCGTACACCATTACCGATTCATGTAATGGCCCATTCCAGAATTCATCTTCCTTGAAAAGGGTGGCATCACCGGGATAGGCGCAGTTGGAGATAGGATTAACCAGTCGCTTAACTTTACTGATATGCGCAGCTTCCAGTAGGTTCAGCGTCATGAGTAGGTTATTTTGGAATAACTCCGCTGGATGCTTGTAGCCGAACTGAATGCCACCCACAAAGGCCGCGCAATTGAGAACCTGCGTAGGTTGCTTCTCTTGAAAAAAGGCCAGGGTCTCACTGCGTTCGCGTAAGTCTGGTCCGTCCTGGCGAGATATCCCGCGATAAGGCACGCCTTTTGACTCAAGCATGCGGCATACCCGCTTGCCAAGAAAACCAGTGCTTCCTGTCACGAGAATCATGAATCACTCCCGCCGTAGTTGTCGTATTTCAAGTCGTAATTAACCATCATGGTTACGAGATCTCGAATAGAGGTTTTGGGCTCCCAGCCTAGTTGATTGCGCGCCTTTGTTGGGTCACCCCAGAGCAACTCAACCTCGGCAGGTCGGAAGTAGCGAGGATCAACAGTCACACATAGTTGTCCCGTGCGTGCGTCCACCCCTTTTTCATCCACGCCTGAGCCTTCCCAACGTAAGTGAATGCCGACTGCCTCGAACGCCCATTCAGCAAACTGGCGAACGGTATAGGTTTCACCGGAGGCGATCACGTAGTCATCAGGCTGATCTTGTTGCAGCATGAGCCACATGCATTCCACGTAATCCTTGGCGTAGCCCCAGTCTCGTTTGGCATCGAGATTACCCAGCGTTAAGACTTCCTGCTTCCCTTGAGATATTCGTGCAGCTGCCTTAGTAATTTTTTTAGTGACGAATGTTTCACCGCGGCGTGGAGACTCGTGGTTGAAGAGAATGCCGTTGCAAGCGAATAGACCGTAAGATTCCCGATAGTTTACGGTAACCCAATAGGCGTAAAGCTTTGCTGCGCCATAGGGTGACTTAGGGTAAAAAGGTGTCTTTTCTGACTGCGGTGCAGTTTCCGGCAAACCGCCAAAAAGTTCCGAGGTCGATGCTTGATAAAAGCGTGGTTTTTGCCCTAAATCCTTAATAGCATCGAGCAGACGGATGGTGCCCACAGCGTCGACTTCTGCTGTGTATTCAGGCACTTCGAAAGATACTGCCACGTGAGACTGCGCACCAAGATTATAAATTTCATCCGGCTCAATTCGCGACAAAAGGGAATGAAGGTTTGATGAATCCGACAAATCACCATGGTAAGTTTTGAAATTTGGAAGATCGAGCAAATGATCGATCCGCTGGGTCGTAAAGACAGAGCTTCGTCTTATTATGGCATGAACTTCGTAATTTTTTTCTAAAAGAAGTTCAGCCAAATAAGAGCCGTCTTGGCCGGTAACCCCTGTGATAAATGCTTTTTTCATTGTTTAATCCTTGATATATTCAATTCAGTTTTGCGCAATAAGCTATGTCTTATCTTCGAAAGTATTTAATATATGATTCAAAATTTTGTTAGCCGATACCCCATCCCCAAATGGATTTTTAGAGCGTGCCATAACCTCATATTCTGCAGGGCTATCCAGCAGTTTAGATACCTCTAACACGATAGTTTCACGTGACGTTCCAACAAGCTTCACCGTACCGGCCATTACAGCTTCGGGTCGTTCTGTTGTATTTCGTAGAACTAAAACCGGCTTTCCGAGAGACGGCGCTTCTTCTTGAATACCACCAGAGTCGGTTAGTATGATGTGCGATCTGCTCATTAAATAAATAAAAGGCAGATAATCAAGTGGCTCTATCAAATGGACATTTGGATTATTTCCCAGGATTCGACGGACCGGCTCCTGGACATTGGGATTCAAGTGTACGGGATATACAATTTCAACATCGTTTCGGGTAGAAATTTCATTTAGCGCCAAACATATATTTTCAAATCCATGACCAAAGTTTTCTCTCCTATGCCCCGTAACTAAGATGATTCTTTTATCATCATTCAAATTCGGAAGAAAGTTTTTTATTCTAGAAACAAGTTGATCATCGTTTTCTAACTTATCTCTAATCTCAAAAAGTGCATCGATGACAGTGTTTCCAGTAACAGATATCAACTTTTCATCAACACCTTCTTGAATTAAATTTTCTCTTGCTCTTTCCGTTGGGGCAAAATGAGCTCTCGCCACGTTTGCAACGGTTTTTCTGTTGACTTCTTCAGGCCATGGAGAATATATATCTCCAGTTCGCAGACCCGCTTCGACGTGACCAACAGATATTTTTTCATAATAGGCAGCAAGACTCGTCGCCATAGTTGTCGTTGTATCACCATGCACCAATACCCAATCAGGTCGCCAACTACGCAGTATTTCTCGGATTCCGGTTAGGACACCAATAGTTATATCAGTCAGATCCTGATTCGGTTTCATTAAATCAAGGTCGAAGTCCGGCTTGATTGAAAACAAGTCCAACACCTGATCAAGCATTTGCCTGTGCTGGGCGGTAACACATATCTTTAAGTCAATACTACTAGAGTCACTAAACGTCTTGACCACAGGTGCCATTTTAATAGCTTCAGGCCTGGTACCAAAAACAGCAAGAACTTTCATTTTTTTAATCATTATTATTAAACGCTTTTAAAAATAATTTAAATTTAAACCACCCGTAAATACGGGTTGGACTATAATTACTAGATAGTACTGGAATGAATAAAATATTCGCCGCAGAATTAATGCAGTTTTAAAATATGAATTTTAATAATATTACTATCAATCAAAATGGTATCAGTGCTCTCGTCCGTAATTGTCTTTGTAACGCACGATATCATCTTCACCAAGGTAGCTACCCGATTGCACTTCGATGATTTCTAAAGGAATGGTACCGGGATTGGCGAGGCGATGCACTTGGCCAAGCGGGATGTAGGTCGATTGGTTTTCGGTCAAGGTCAGCATCTTGTCGCCATTGGTAATTTCAGCAGTACCAGTGACCACAATCCAGTGCTCGGCACGGTGGTGGTGTTTTTGCAGGCTGAGGCTTGCACCGGGTTTGACTTGGATGCGCTTGACCTTGAAGCGGCCACCTTCGTCGATGCTGTCGTACCAGCCCCAAGGACGGTGCACTTTGCGATGCAAGGTGTGCTCTTCGCGCTTTGTATTTTGCAGCAGGTTGACGATGTGTTTCACGTCTTGGCTGCGATTCTTGTCAGCCACCAGCACGGCATCAGGCGTTTCGACCACGATGAGCTCACTCACACCAACCAGGCTGACCAATCGACTAGAAGCATGCACAAGCGTGTTGCTGCTGTTGGTGCTGAGCACGTCGCCCACATGTGCGTTGCCGTGTTCGTCTTTCGGCAGCACATTCCAAACGGCATCCCAAGCGCCGAGGTCATTCCAGCCCGCATTCAGCGGCACCATGTGGATGGGGAAGGCGCTACCAGGGCAGCGCTCCATGACGGCATAGTCCACTGACTCGGCAGGTATAGCGGTGAATTCTGCCTTGCCAGGCCGCACGAAGGGGATAGAGGTATTAGCGTCAGCGCTGCGTTTAGCCCAGGCCTGCAGAGTGGCTTGGTGAATGTCGGATCGGAACTGTTCGAGCGCCTTAAGCCAAACAGAGGCTTTGAGCACAAACATGCCAGCGTTCCAGAAGTATCCGCCTGCATCCAAGAATTGCTGCGCAGTAACAGAATCTGGTTTTTCTACGAAGGCTTGGACTTGCAGGGCCTGGATTCCCGCCTGCGCGGGAATGACATTTGAGGTTTTGATGTAGCCGTAGCCGGTTTCGGGCTGGTTGGGTGTAACCCCTAGAATGACGATGCAGCCTTTGGCGGCCTGTTCGATGGCCGCTTGGGTAGAGGCCGAGAAGGCAGCAGCATCCACCACCGTTTGGTCGGCCGGAGTGACGACCAGCACAGGATCGGCACCGTTTTCAATGGCAGCCAGCGCAGCCAGTGTCAGTGCGGGAGCTGTGTTGCGGCCTGTTGGCTCCAGTAAAGCGGCACCCAGCGGAATGCCTGCTTCGCGCAGTTGCTCAGACGCGAGGAAGCGGTGCTCTTCGCCCGTGACTATGAGCGGCGCAGACACCTGAATACCACTGTTGCCCAAGCTGGTCAGTCGCAACGCGGCTTGCTGAAACAGACTTTCTGCCCCTGTGAGGCACAAGAACTGTTTGGGAAAGCCGGTGCGCGACAAGGGCCACAAGCGAGTGCCGGAGCCACCGCATAGGATGACGGGTGTAACTTGAATCATGAATATTTAGATTTTTTCTAAACAGGCCCGCTAAACCCCAATATAGGGCACTATCCCCGACATCCCTACCCTATTCAGGCCTTGCCCAGCGCGCGGCGCCAGGAAGTCTTGATCTGGGCAAGCTTGTCCGCAGTCTCCTGGTCACCCCCCGCGTTACGGAGGGCCTGGCGCACGAACACGAACAGCAAGAGCGCAAAGCCGGTCGCGAGAGTCGAGATGATGGCGATCAGCGCCTTCTTCGGTTTGCTCTTGCGCTCGGGCGGCTGGGCGGCGTCGAGCACCTGGATGACGGCGCCTTCGCGGGCTTCGTC
>Ga0256340_1000068_pt1 | contig 14876 bp, 12 predicted proteins | sample AtltaT_3_FD_183807 | JGI IMG/M metagenome (GOLD analysis project Ga0256340, IMG submission 183807) | Metatranscriptome of freshwater microbial communities from Altamaha River, Georgia, United States - Atl_Colum_RepC_8h (Metagenome... | ecosystem: Environmental > Aquatic > Freshwater > River...
CGAGACCTTCTGGTCGGCGCTTTGCAGCGCTTCGAGCGGGATGTCCTCGGCCACCAGCAGTTTGAGCCAGTCCAGCAGCTCGCTGGTCGAAGGCTTCTTTTTGAGGCCCGGCAGGTTGCGCACGTCAAAGAAAGTCTTGAGCGCGACGGACAGCAGGTCTTTTTTGAGGGTGGGGAAGTGGACGTTGACGATCTGCGTCATCGTCTCGGCGTCAGGGAACTTGATGTAGTGGAAGAAGCAGCGACGCAGGAAGGCGTCGGGCAGTTCCTTTTCGTTGTTGGAGGTGATGAACACCAGCGGGCGGGTCTTGGCCTTGATCAGCTGGCGCGTCTCGTAGCAGTAGAACTCCATGCGGTCGAGTTCGCGCAGCAGGTCGTTGGGGAACTCGATGTCGGCCTTGTCGATCTCGTCGATCAGGATGGCCACCGGGGTGTCGGAGGTGAAGGCCTGCCACAGCACGCCCTTGACGATGTAGTTCTCGATGTCCTTGACCCGCTCGTCGCCGAGCTGGCTGTCGCGCAGACGACTCACCGCGTCGTATTCGTACAGGCCCTGCTGCGCCTTGGTGGTGGACTTGATGTGCCATTGCAGCAGCGGCAGTTTCAGGGCCTGCGCCACTTCTTCGGCCAGCATGGTCTTGCCGGTGCCCGGTTCGCCCTTGACGAGCAGCGGGCGCTTGAGGGTGATGGCGGCGTTGACCGCGAGCATCAGGTCTTGGGTGGCGACGTAATTTTCGGAACCGGTGAATTTCATGGCGGGACTTCTCTAGCGCAAAAAATGCCTGTCAGGATTATGCGGGGCTGGCCGATATAATGGCCCGTTGATTTTTATCAATCTCTCAGGATTGTCCGAGCAAAATGAACAAGCTGCTGACCTCGATCATCACCCTGGCTGTCTCGTCCGTGACGGCTTTTTCCGTGCAGGCCCAGGAAGTCAAGGGTGACGCCAAAGCCGCAGAACAAAAGATTGCGATGTGCATTGGTTGCCACGGCATCGTCGGCTACCAGGCCAGCTTTCCCGAGGTGTACAAGGTGCCCATGATTTCTGGTCAGAACGCCCAGTACATCGTTGCTGCCCTCAATGCCTACAAAAAGGGCGATCGCAAGCACCCGACCATGCGCGGCATTGCCGACAGCCTGAGTGACCAGGACATTGCCGACCTGGCGGCTTACTATGAGCAGCATGGCAAGACGACCACAGCCGTGGCGGCACCTGCTGCACCGGATGCCAAAGTCGATGCCCTGATCAAGAAGGGCGCCTGCGTTTCCTGCCATGGCGACAACTTCAGCAAGCCGGTCGACCCCAGCTACCCCAAGATTGCCGGTCAGTACAAGGATTACCTCTTTGTGACCCTCAAGTCCTACAAGGTCGAAAACCAGGCCACCTGGGGCCGCAGCAACGGCGTGATGGGTGGCATTGCCAAGCAGTTCTCGAATGCCGAACTGAAGGCACTGGCCAACTACATTGGCAGCCAGCCCGGTGAACTCAAGACGATTCCGCAGTCCAAGTTCCGCTGATCCACTCGCAGCTGAATCTGCCGACAGGGCCCGCTTTGGCGGGCTTTGTTTTTTCTGACGGGCAGGCAGTGTGCGCCTGGCTGCGCCAGGGTGCTTGGCCGGGGCGCGACCCGGCCAAGCACCCATCAATCAGTCCTTTGTGGCATGCCGCTGCACACAATCGATGTAGGCGGCACCATCGGGCATGCGCCCCGCACGCTGGCTCTCGTAGACCATGCGGCCCAGACACTCCATCGTGCGGTGGTGGGCGTCGTGCAGGGAGTTGAGCCTGTGCGTCAGCAATTCCACCGCCTGACGGATGCCGCGCGGCTGGTCGATGCTGCACTGCTCGCTGATGGACAGGTGCATCGACAGGTGCAGGAAAGGGTTCTCGGCATTCGGGTCGACCCGGCTCATGTCGCGCAGGGCCTTGTCCACGTCCGACAGCGTGGCGTGGTACTCGGGATGTTCGTCGATCCACTGGCTGACCAGCAGTTCCATGGGTTCGAGCGGGGCGCCAGTGCGGGCTTTGGCATAGACCCCGCAGAAAAAGCGGCGGACATCGGCCTGGGACGGTTGGATCAGCATGCGGCGATTGTCGCCCACGGGCTGGAGAGGGCAGGCAGAGGCGTCACAATGGGGCCAATACCCTGATAAACATGCAGGATAATGCATTTTGATTTTGTTTTCATGCATTCCACGACAGGAGACCCCCATGACCCAAGCCTTCATCTGCGACGCGATCCGCACGCCCTTTGGCCGCTACGGCGGCGCGCTCTCCAGCGTGCGCACCGACGATCTGGGCGCCCTGCCGCTCAAGGCCCTGATGGCGCGCAACCCCAAGGTCGATTGGGCGGCGGTGACCGATGTGCTCTACGGCTGCGCCAACCAGGCCGGCGAGGACAACCGCAACGTGGCCCACATGAGCAGCCTGCTGGCGGGTCTGCCCATCGAGGTGCCTGGCGCCACCATCAACCGCCTGTGCGGCTCGGGCCTGGACGCGGTGGGCACCGCGGCACGTGCCATCAAGGCCGGCGAAGCCGGTTTGATGATCGCCGGCGGCGTGGAGAGCATGAGCCGCGCCCCGTTTGTGATGCCCAAGGCCGAGAGCGCCTTCAGCCGAGCCAATGCCGTCTATGACACGACCATCGGCTGGCGCTTTGTCAACAAGCTGATGAAGGAAAAGTACGGCGTGGACTCCATGCCGGAGACGGCCGAGAACGTGGCGGTGGATTTCAAGATCGAGCGCGAAGCGCAGGACCGCATGGCCATGAACAGCCAGCTGCGTGCGGTGGCCGCGATCAAGGCCGGTCACCTGGCCCGTGAAATCTGCGCCGTCACGATCCCCCAGAAAAAAGGCGATGCCATCGTCGTGGACACCGATGAGCACCCGCGCGAGACCAGCCTGGAAGCGCTGGCCAGGCTCAAGGGCGTGGTGCGTCCCGATGGCACGGTGACCGCGGGCAACGCCAGCGGCGTGAACGATGGCGCCTGTGCGCTGCTGCTGGCCGACGAGGCCACTGCCGCGAAAAACGGCCTGACGCCCAAGGCCCGCGTGGTGGGCATGGCCACGGCCGGTGTGGCCCCGCGCATCATGGGCATCGGCCCTGCGCCGGCGACGCAGAAGGTGCTGGCGCAGACCGGCCTGACGCTGGCGCAGATCGACGTGATCGAACTCAACGAAGCGTTCGCAGCCCAAGGCCTGGCGGTGCTGCGCCTGCTGGGTCTCAAGGACGAGGACGAGCGGGTGAATGCCTGGGGCGGCGCGATCGCGCTGGGCCACCCGCTGGGCGCCTCGGGCGCGCGCCTGGCCACCACGGCCATCAACCGCCTGCACGCCAGCGGCGGGCGCTACGCGTTGTGCACCATGTGCATCGGCGTGGGCCAGGGCATTGCATTGATTCTTGAGCGGGTTTGACCATGCATGCGGTCTGGTACACACGTCAGGGCGAAGCCGCCGATGTGTTGACCCTGGGCGAGTTGCCCACCCCCGAGGCCGGCCCCGGCGAGGTACGGGTGCGGCTGCACACCTCTGGCGTCAACCCTTCGGATGTCAAATCGCGCCGCGCCCGGCCCCCTGCCGATCCGCGCATCGTGCCGCACAGCGACGGGGCCGGGGTGATCGACCAGGTGGGCGCCGGCGTCGAGCCGGGCCGGCTTGGCGAGCGTGTCTGGACCTGGAACGCCCAGTGGCAGCGGCCGATGGGCACCTGCGCCGAATACGTGACACTGCCACAGGCGCAGGCCGTGCGCCTGCCCGACAACACCGACTTTGCGGCAGGGGCCTGCTTCGGTATTCCGGCCCTCACGGCCGTGCAAGCCGTGGTCTGGGCCGAACGCCTGGCCGGTGACCTGCGCGGGCAGCGGGTGCTGGTGGTGGGTGCGGCCTCGTCGGTGGGGCACTACATCACCCAGCTGCTGCACCAGGCGGGTGCCCGGGTGCTGGGCACGGTGGGCTCTGCAGAGCGCGCTGCGCATGCCCAGATGGCCGGCTTGCAAATGCCGATCTTCTACAAGCAGGAGCCGGTGGCCTCCCGCGTGCGTGAGCTCACGCAAGGCCAGGGCGTCGATGTGGTCATCGACATGGACTTCTCCAGCACCGCCAGCTGGGCACCCGAAGTGCTCAAGCCGCACGGCACCGTGGTTTGCTATGGCTCCAATGCCCAGGAGCAGACCTTTGCCTACCGGCCCTGGCTGTTCGCTTCGCTGGGCGTCAAGTTTTTCCTGGTCTATGACCTCAGCCCCACTGACCGCGTGGCGGCCATAGCGCGCCTGACCGGCCTGCTGGAGGCTGGCGCGCTGCGGCACAGCATCGGCCCGCGCTTTGCCCTGGCGCAGACCGTGCAGGCGCACCAGGCGGTCGAGGCGGGGCAGTCGATCGGCAATGTGGTGATCGACATCGCCTGAAAGGGCGCACAGCATGCCATGGGCGCCCTATGAAAGCGTTGCAGGCTCTCTTCTGGGCCCCAGCCGATGCCCAGAGCGCTGGCCATCTGGTGCAACACCTCCACCCCGGCGCCTTCGCTGTCCACCAGGGTGCCGTCCAGGTCGAACAGCCAGGTGCCGATGGATGGCGCAGACTTCTGAAAAACCGGAATGTTGATCATTTCCACTGTGATTTTTAAGTTATTCGATCGAGCCTAGACTCTGTACTTTTCTGGAACCATTCGGGAACCATGTGGAAGTCACAGCCAAGCGGGAATGCAGTATGAGGCGCAGCCCATTGACCAGGTTCGGGCTGCCGGTGTGGATGGCGTCGTGCATCCTCGGCTCGTCCATCTTCGCACACGCAGCACAACCAGCGCCTTCACAGGAAACGGCCGAGTTGACTGTGGAACAAATCACCCGAATCGTCCTTCAGCACAACCCCAATCTCCAGGCGGCCCGCAGCAGCCTGGCCGCTGCCCAGGCGGGTGTCGGAAGTGCCGCAGCGCTGCATAACCCCAGACTCGAGTGGCAAAGAGGGCCCTGGCAACCCGTGGGGCAGGTGGGGCAGCATGCCCAGGGTTGGTCGGTGGCGCAGCCCATCGAAAATCCCTGGATGCGCAGTGCACGCATCGATGCGGCCCAATCGGGCATGCGTTTGAGCGGGCAGCAGCTGGCCATGACACGCAATGATCTGGTGGCCCAGGTTCGCCAGCGGGCGTACGAGGCGCTGCTGCACCAGTCCGAGGCGGAGTCGGCCACGGCGGCGCTGGTGCTGCTGGAGCAGGTGCGTGAGCGTGTGCGCGTGCGTGTGGAGAGTGGGGAGGCGGCCCGGTACGAAATCATCAAGGCCGATGCCGAGGTCATCCATGCCCGCGAAAGACAGAAGACCGCAGCATTGCAGGCCGAGCATGCCCTGCTGGAACTCAACCGGCTGGCGGCGGGGCGCCTGCCTTCACACTGGAAACTGTCGGCCAGTTTCAGCGACGGGCTGGATCTCCCGGACTTGTCCCAGCTGCAGAGCCAGGCAGAGCGGCTCAATCCGGAGGTGATCGGGCTGCGACACGAGTTCGAGCGTGCCCAGGCACAGCTGCGTGTGGCGCAAGCCAGCCGCTGGCCAGGGCTGGAACTGCGTTACAGCGAAACCCGTGATCCGCAGCTGCGACAAAGCCAGTGGGGTGTGGGCATGCAGCTGCCTTTGCTGGACCAGCGCAGCGGTCCTGTTGCAGAAGCCCAGGCCGAGCTCGAACGTGCCCGCACCCGTCTGGAGGGGCGACAAAACGAGCTGCGCCAGCAGATCGTGCTGGCCTGGAAGGCGCTGGACATGGCGCGGCTGCGCGTCGAGGCCTTGAGTCAGGGTGTGCTGCGCGAAGCCGAAGCAGCCTTGCGCGTGGCCGAAGCAGCCTACCGTTTTGGTGAGCGCGGCATTCTGGACGTGCTCGATGCCCAGCGTGTGTTGCGCGGCGTGCGAGCCGATTTGCTGCAGGCGCGTTTCCAGCAGCAGAACGCGCGCATTGCCCTGGACCAGCTTTCTGGTCAGTTTGCCCAGGATTCACAGCCTTGAAGATTGTTGATGCCATGAACACAGTGCCTTTTTTTGAACGCCTGCCGCATCGAAGCGCCTGGTCAATCGCGATGGCTTGCTTGCTGGCGGCATGTCAGCCTCAGCCGCCATCGGCGCCAGCAGAATCCAAGTCGCCGATCGATGCCATGCAGGTGCAGATTCCACCCGAGATGGCCAGCCGTTTCCAGGTGGCACAAGTTCAAGCCAGGGACATTGAGTCATTCAAGGAAGTGGCCGGTCGCATCGAAGCGAACGACCGGCTGGTCACCCGCATCGGCGCCTCTGTCACGGGTCGTGTGACCGAGGTGCTTGTGGAAGTGGGTGACCGTGTGCAGCCGGGTCAACCCCTGGCCAGGGTGGCCAGCCCGGAGCTGTCGCAGGCGCAAATGGCCTATCTGCGGGCTCACTCGGGCTCGGCGTTGGCCGACCGCGCCGTTGAGCGCGCGCGGCAGCTCTACCAGGCGGATGTGATCGGTTCGGCAGAGTTGCAGCGGCGCGAGTCCGAACAGGCCCTGGCGCGGGCCGAAAAGCGTGCCACGCAGGACCAGCTGCGACTGCTGGGGATTCCGGCCGAAGCGCTGGAACGCCTGCGTGACCAGGGCACCCTGCACCCCCATGCGACGGTGGTCTCCACTTTGTCGGGGGTGGTGATCGAGCGCAAGGTCAGCAACGGTCAGGTGGCGCAGCCCGGTGATCCCCTTTTCACCGTGGCCGACCTCAGCAAGGTCTGGGTGGTCGGTGACTTGCCGGAACAGACCGCGCGGACGGTACAGGTCGGGCAGCGGGTCGACATCGAAGTGCCGGCACTCGGCGGCCGTCAGCTGTCGGGCAAGATTGTCCATGTGGGCGATACCGTTTCGCCCGAGACCCGAACGGTGCCGATCCGCACCCAGGTGGACAACCTGAGCAGGGACCTCAAGCCGCAAATGCTGGCCACCATGCGCATCCGTGGCGAGGCGGTACGCACCCTGGTTGTTCCCGCCGACGCGGTGGTCCGCGAAAACGACCAGGACCATGTCTATGTGCGCAAATCCGACCAGCTGTTCCAGCTGACACCCGTTGAGCTGGGGCCTGCCGTGGGGGGCTTGCGTCCCTTGCTGCGTGGTCTGGACGAGGGGGCCGAGATCGTGGTGGTCGGGGCCTTTCACATGAACAACGAGCGCAAGCGCGCCGAGCTGGAGTGAGGGCATGATCGCATCCATGATCCGGGCCGCGCTCGGTCAGCGTCTCGTGGTGGTGGTGCTGGCGCTGGTGGTCTGCGGCTTTGGCCTGCGCGCCGCCATGAAATTGTCGGTTGACGCCTTTCCCGATGTGACCAATGTCCAGGTGCAGGTGGCCACCGAGGCACCTGGACGTTCGCCCGAGGAAATCGAGCGATTTGTGACCGTGCCGCTGGAAATCGCGATGACCGGACTGCCCGGTCTGACCGAAATGCGCTCGCTCAACAAGAGCGGCCTGTCCATCATCACACTGGTCTTCACGGACAAGACCGACGTGTACTTTGCGCGCCAGCTGGTGATGGAGCGCATGCTCGAAGTCACGCCACGCATGCCCGAGGGCATCGTGCCAGTGCTGGGGCCGGTGACCACAGGACTGGGCGAGGTTTACCAGTACACCCTGGAAAAACCGGACGATGGCGAACGTGCCCTGTCACCGCAGGAGCTGGCCCATCGACGCACAGTGCAGGACTGGGTGGTGCGGCCCCTGCTGCGTTCCATTCCGGGCGTGGCTGAAATCAACTCGCAAGGTGGCTATGTCAAGCAATACCAGGCACTGGTTGACCCGGCACGCCTGCGCCACTACAACCTGTCGCTGTCACAGGTGGTGCAGGCGATTGCGGCCAACAACTCCAACGCCAGCGGCGGCATCCTGCCGCGGGTCACCGAGCAGTACCTGATCCGTGGTGTCGGCCTGCTGCGCACGCTCGATGACATTGGCAGCATCGTGCTCAAGGAGCAAAACGGGGTGCCGGTGTTTGTGCGGGATGTGGCGACGGTGCAGCTGGGCAGCGAAGTGCGCCAGGGCGCCATCATCAAGGGCGGCTACACCGAGAGTGTCTCGGGCATCGTGCTGATGATGCGCGGCGGCAATGCCAAGGAGGTGGTCTCCCGCGTCAAGCAGCGCGTGCAGGAGATCAACAGCAAGGGCATGTTGCCCGATGGTCTGCAGATCGTGCCTTACTACGACCGCACGGAACTGGTGGATGCCGCCTTGTGGACCGTTGGCAAGGTGTTGATCGAGGGCATCTTCCTGGTGGTGGTGGTCTTGTTCATTTTTCTGGGCGATGTACGCTCCAGCCTGATCGTGGTGGCCACGCTGATCATCGCGCCGTTGTCCACCTTCATCCTCATGAACCGCTACGGCATCTCGGCCAACCTGATGTCGCTTGGCGGCCTGGCGATCGCCATCGGTCTGATGGTGGATGCCACCGTGGTGGTGGTGGAAAACGTTTTCCACAAGCTCGGTCAGGCCGGCAGCAGCATGGGCGAGCGGGTGCGTACGGTGCTGGCGGCCACCACGGAAGTGGCCACGCCCACGATATTTGGCATCGCCATCATCATTCTGGTGTTCCTGCCGCTGATGACGCTGCAGGGTATCGAGGGCAAGATGTTCGCGCCGCTGGCCCTGACCATCGCGATCGCGCTGGCGGTCTCGCTGCTGGTCTCGCTCTTCCTCTCGCCAGTGCTGTGCTCTTACTTCCTCAAGGGCGGGGCGGACCACGATACCCGGCTGATCGCCTGGCTCAAGCGCCATTACCTGTCCTTGCTCGATCTGGCCACCTTGCGCCAGCGGGGCACGCTGGCGGTGGCGGTTGGTCTGCTGCTGGGCTCGCTGGCACTGTTTCCGATGCTGGGCAAATCCTTCATGCCGGTGATGAAGGAAGGCGCGCTCACCCCCCAGATCAACCGGGTGCCGAGCATCTCGCTGGACGAGTCTATCCGGATGGAAATGGATGCCATGAAGGCGGTCGCCCAGGTGCCGGGTGTACGCATGGTGGTCTCCAAGCTTGGCCGCGGCGAGTCACCCGCCGATCCCGCCGGTCCCAACGAGTCGGATCCGATCGTGTTGCTCGATCCCGAATCGGACCGTACCCAGGACGAGATCGATGAAGACATCCGCAAACGCCTGTCCACCATTCCGGGCGTGCAGATCGTGCTGTCGCAGCCGATTTCCGAACGGGTTGACGAGATGGTCACCGGTGTGCGCTCGCAGCTGGCCATCAAGGTGTTTGGTGATGAGCTCGGAGCCTTGCGCCAGCTCTCGGAGCAAGTGGCGCGCATCCTCAAGGCGGTGTCTGGCAGCCGCGACATCCGGATCGAACGTCTGTCCGGGCAACAGGCGCTCACGGTGGACATTGATCGCAAGGCGATCGCGCGCCATGGCTTGAATGTGGCCGATGTGCAGACCGTGATCGAAAGCGCCATCGGGGGCAAGGAAGTCACCACCTTGTACGAAGGTGAGCGCCGTTACGGCGTGGTGGTCCGTTTCCCATCGGCCTACCGTGACTCTGCCGAAACGATCGGCAACATTCTGTTGCGCACTTCCGATGGCGCACAGGTGCCCTTGTCCAGCGTCGCCAGCATTGCACTGGCCGATGGTCCGGCGCAAATCAGTCGCGAGGCTGGCAAGCGGCGCGTCGTGGTGGGGGCCAATGTGGAAGGCCGCGACCTGGCTGGCTTTGTGCAGGAGGTGCGCCAGCGCATCGAACGGGAAGTCACGTTGCCCGAAGGCTATTACTTTGTTTATGGCGGGCAGTTCGAGAACATGGAGCGGGCCATGGAGACCTTGTCGTTCATCGTACCCCTGACGATTGCGGCCATTTTCTTCCTGCTGTTCCTGCTGTTCAATTCGATCAAACTCGCCGCCCTGATCATCCTGGTGCTGCCCTTCGCTTCTGTGGGGGGGGTGATTGGCCTGTTCCTGACTGGGGAATACCTGAGTGTGCCCGCCTCGGTCGGCTTCATTGCGCTGTGGGGCATTGCGGTGCTCAATGGCGTGGTGTTGGTGACCTCCATCCGACGCCTGCGCGAAGACGGTATGGAAGTCATGCAGGCTGTGCGAGAAGGCTGCGTCCAGCGTTTCCGTCCGGTCATGATGACGGCCACCGTCGCCCTGCTGGGCCTGGTGCCTTTCCTGTTTGCTTCCGGGCCGGGATCGGAAGTGCAGCGTCCGCTGGCGATCGTGGTCATTGGCGGCCTGATTTCTTCCACCTTGCTTACGCTGGTGGTCTTGCCGACGCTGTACCGCTGGTTTGACGAGCCGCCGCTCGAGGCCTGAATCTCCTGGAGTTTCGAATGAAAGAAATCCGTGCCATTGTCCGTCCCAACCGGCTCGACCGCCTGCGTGAAGCCTTGCGCGCCATCCCCAATTTCCCAGGTGTGACCGTGTTCCGCGCAGATGGTTTCACGGCCCCAGCGGCGGTGGACAAACGCAGCGTGCGCGATGAACTCACCGATTTCACAGCCAAGCTCATGGTCTGTGTGCTGTGCGAAGAAGAAATGGTGCCCACCATCCGTGACGCCATCATCACCGCCTGTCAGACGGGCAAGATCGGCGATGGACTGGTGTGGGTCATCGACATCGGTGAGGTTCACCGCATCCGGGATCGTCAGCCTTATGCCTGACTGAGGGCTTGTCCGGTCAGCAACACGCATGAGCTCCCTCAATTACCGCCACCTGTACTATTTCTGGGTGTCGCCAAGGAAGGCGGCATGGCGCGAGCTGCGCAAAGGCTGGGCATTGCCATCCAGACCATCAGCAGCCAGGTGCGCGAGCTCGAAAAATCGCTGGGTCATCAGCTGCTCAAGCCCGAAGGCCGTGGGCTGGTGCTCACCGAGGCCGGACAGGTGGCCTGTGCGCGGGCCGAGGAGATTTTCGAGATCGGCCAGCACATACCGCGCGAGGTGGCTGACGCTGCTGCCGGGCCCGCCATCCGGTTGTCGATCGGGTTGTCGGATGGCCTGTCCAAGCTGGCGGCGCATTCGCTGCTGGATCCTGTGCTGCAGACCCCGGGGCTGCGTCTGCTGTGCCACGAGGGCGAGTTTGAGCACCTGATGGCCGAGCTGGCCCTGCATCGGCTCGATCTGGTGCTGGCCGGGCAGGGGGCGCCGGTCAACCCCAACCTGCGTTTATCGAGCCAGTGGCTTGCCTCTTCCCCGGTGTGCTGGTACGGGGCCGGCCAGTGGGTCTCGCCTGGAACCTGCGCCACATTTCCGGCATGCCTCAACGAATTGCCGGTGCTGCTGCCCACACGGGATGCACCTGTGCGAGCAGCCCTCGACCGCTGGTTTGACGACCACGATCTGGTGCCGCAGGTGGTGGGCGAGTTCGAGGACAGCGCCCTGATGTCGGTGTTTGCCGCACGCGGCATGGGGGTGTTTCCGGTCAGTGTCCTGGGTGCGGAAGACCTCTCGCTGATGCCCGGTCTGGCGCTGCTCGGACAGACCGCAGTGAAAGAAGACATCCACGCCATCTACAGCCACCGCACGCGCCACCACCCACTGGTGCGACAGGTGCTGGAGCGGGTTGATGCTCTGGCCCGCGGAAACCGGCTGCCGAAGTCCTAAGATGGCGGGGTGTTGCTTTCGTCTGTCATCGCCGATCCTTTGTTCTACGCCGTGGCCGTACCCGCCGTCCTGCTGCTGGGTATCAGCAAAAGCGGTTTCGGGGCGGGCTTTGGTTCGCTGGCGGTGCCGCTGATGGCGCTGGCCATTCCGGTGCCGCAGGCGGCCGCGATCCTGATGCCGCTGCTGTTCGTCATGGATGTGATGGGCCTGGCCGCTTTTCGCAAGGACTTTGACCGCCAGCTGCTGCGCTTCATGCTGCCCTTTGCGATGCTGGGCATCGTGCTGGGCACACTGCTGTTCCGACTGCTGGACGCGCAGGTGGTGGCCGCCATCGTGGGCGCGAGCACCCTGCTGTTTCTCGCGCAGCGTTTGCTGTTTCCGCCGCGGGCAGACAGTCCCCCTCCACCGCGGTGGGCGGGCGCCTTGCTGCTGATCACGTCGGGCTTCACCAGCTTCATTGCCCATGCCGGTGGTCCGCCGGTCAATGCCTACGCCATCCCGCTCAAGCTCAAGCCAGTGGTGTTCACCGGCACCATGGCCTTTCTGTTCTTTTTTGTGAACATGGCCAAGTGGGTGCCCTACGCCTGGCTGGGCCTGTTGAGCCTGGGCAATCTGGTCACCTCGCTGGTGTTGCTGCCACTGGCACCGATGGGTGTATGGCTTGGCGTGAAGATCGCGCGGCGGATTTCGCCAGAGCTGTTTTACCGTTTTGTGCTCGGCGGCATGTTCCTGACCGGTTGCAAACTGCTGTGGGACGGCTTGCACTGAAACGACGCAGCCCCTTGGTCGCGTCTTGACGAACAGCTCGCAACAAACAGGTATCGCCAACAGTGGGGGTGTGCCTAGAATGGGGCATGACCTCACAGCGCCTTGAACCCAAGGATCTCCTGCGTCGGGTGGACCCGCTCGGTCTGGGGTTTGCCAGCACGCGTGAGCTGGTGGATGAAGCCCTGCCCTGGGTGGGGCAGCGGCGCGCCGAAGCCGCTGCAAGGTTTGGTCTGAACATGGCCATGCCTGGCTACAACCTGCTGGTGGTGGGTGAGGTGGGCACAGGCCGCACCACCTTGATGCGCCAGCTCATGGGCGATGTGGCCAGCACGCGTCCGGTACCGCCAGACCTGTTGTTCCTGCAGCATGTGGCACACCCCGAGCGGCCCATGGCGCTGCGTTTGCCTGCCGGTGAAGGCCGTCAGCTGCGTCAGCGCATGCTGCAGCTGGCCAGGCGACTGCAGACCGACATTCCGCGTCGTCTGTCCGAGCCGGATGTGAAAGCCGAGAGCGACCGCATCGAGCAGGCTTTCAAGAGTGAAGAGTCCCGCGCTTACGATGAACTCCATGCCTTTGCCCAGTCGCGCCAGTTCAGCCTGATGCGTGACCAGGGCCATCTGGTCTTCACGCGCCAGGACGAGCAGGGTGAACCGATGACGGCAGGCAAGGCCATGGGCCTGAGTCCGCAGCAGCGCACCCAGATCGACCGCGATGAAGCCAGCCTGCGTGAGGAAATTGCCCGTTTTCTGGAAAAGACCCGATCCCTGGAGCATGTGCGCAACGAGGGAATGGCGGTCCTGCGCCGCCAAATCGTGCGCCCCCTGCTCGAGCGCGAATGGCAGGATATCCGTCAAGGTCTGCACCCTGCCGCCCCCGAGCAGCCGCGCCTGGAGACCTGGCTGCAGGCCTTGCAGCTGGAAGTGCTCGAGCATGTGGAGCTCTTTCAGGCACGCAACGACGAAGACGACAGCCTGCGACTGGAGGCCTTGCAGGATCTGCTGGATGGTCTGCGCGTCAATGTGGCGGTGGACAACCATGGCCTGCATGGCGCGCCGGTGGTGCAGGAGGACAACCCTTCGTACCGGCAGTTGCTGGGGGGCATCGAATACGAGCCCGATGGCGAGATGCTGATGACCGATTTCACCCGCATCCGCGCCGGCAGCCTGTTGCGCGCGCACGGGGGATTTCTGCTGCTGCACCTGCGCGAGGTGCTGAGCGAACCGCCGGTGTGGGAAAAGCTGCGCCGCTTTGTGCGCAGCGGTTGTCTGCAGATCGAGGAGCCCGGTGTGTTGTACGCGCCCGTAGCCGCTGCCTCGCTCTCGCCCGAGCCGGTACAGGCCGATGTCAAGCTGGTGCTGGTGGCCTCCCCGGAAGAATTCGAAGCGGTGCAGGCGCTCGATCCCGAACTGGCGCGGCGCTTTCGCTGCAAGGTGGATTTTGCCGACAGCGTGGTGGCGGTACCACAGGTCTGGCACGACATGGCGGTGTTTGTCGCCCACACCTGCGTGCGCTGGGGTTTGCCGCATTTTTCTGCCGCTGCGACCGCCTTGCTCATTGAAGAGAGCCACCGGCAGGCGCAGGACCAGTTTCGCCTGAGTGCGGTGTTTGCCAGCACCGAAGCGCTGGTCATGGAAAGCGCCGCGCTGGCGCGTGCACGGCAGGCCCAGGAGGTGCAGCCGGCCGATGTGCGGGCAGCGCGGCATGCGCGTGAATACCGTCACAACGAACCTGAAGAGCGGCTGCTCGATGCGCTGGCGCAGGGCGAGCGTGTGCTGCCCCTGTCAGGACACATGCAGGCCAGCGTGAACGGCCTCAGCGTGGTCATGCTGGGTGACTACAGTTTTGGTTTCCCGGTGCGGGTGACGGCCCGCACCCATGCCGGCGACAAGGGGCTGGTGAGCATCGACCGCGAAGTGGAACTGTCCGGCCCCATCCACGACAAAGGTGTGCTGGTCCTGCACAGCTGCCTGATGACGCTGTTTGCGCACATGGCCCCGCTGGCCCTGGAGGCGAGCGTGGTGTTCGAGCAGGAATACGGCGGTGTCGAAGGCGATTCGGCCTCCTGTGCCGAGCTCTGTGCGCTTCTGTCCGCGCTGGCGGCGGTGCCGCTGGCGCAGGGTCTGGCCATCACCGGTTCACTCAATGCCAGCGGCGATGTGCTGCCCGTGGGCGGCATCAATGAAAAGATCGAAGGCTTTTTCAGAAGCTGCGAACGGGTGGGGCTGGATGGTACGCAAGGTGTCCTGATCCCCGAGCGTAACCGCCGCCATCTGATGCTGGACGAGCGTGTGCTGGATGCGGTGGCGCAGGGGCGCTTCCATGTTCATGCCATCAACACCGTGGCCGAGGGCATGACGCTGCTCAGCGGACTGCCCTGGGGTGAATTCGGTCCTGGCGGTTATGCGCCGGACAGCGTGCTGGGCCGGGCGCAATCGCGCCTGCGACGCTACCGGCAGGCGATGGATGTCACCGGCCAGCCGCACGATCACCTGCCGCACAAACGCCGTCCCCCGGGCGGGCACTGAGAAGGAGAGCCGGCCATGGACCGCAAAACCC
>Ga0256340_1000070_pt1 | contig 14724 bp, 12 predicted proteins | sample AtltaT_3_FD_183807 | JGI IMG/M metagenome (GOLD analysis project Ga0256340, IMG submission 183807) | Metatranscriptome of freshwater microbial communities from Altamaha River, Georgia, United States - Atl_Colum_RepC_8h (Metagenome... | ecosystem: Environmental > Aquatic > Freshwater > River...
CCATGAACCCCGGGATTTCCCGGGCGATCCGCGCCATGGATGCGATAATCCGCGGATCCCGTATTGGAGTCCCCACCATGGAAAGCTACCCGAGTCGGTAGCTTTCGGACGTTGGAGCATGCCGCCTGACGTTCGAAAGCGCCCGCTGTCACACCGCCGCCTTTTTTGAACCGCAGGCTTTCGGCCATCCGTAGTCCCGACATGCTCAACATCTTCACCCTCGTCAACGGCCGCCTCTTCCAGGAAGAAATCGAATCCCTGGAGGAACTCTCCCGCTTCCAGCCCATCTGGGTCGACCTCGAATCACCCACGGTCGAGGAAAAGCGCTGGATCAAACAGTATTACGGCCTGTCCATTCCCGAAGACGCGATGGACGAGGACATCGAGGAATCCGCCCGTTTCTACGAAGAAGACAACGGCGAACTGCACATCCGCTCGGACTTCCTGATCGCTGACGAAGACGAGCCGCGCACCGTGCGCTGCGCCTTCATCCTCAACCAGCACAACACCGACCTCAAAAGCCGGGGGGTGCTGTTTTCGATCCACGATGAAGACGTGCCAGTGTTCCGCCTGTTGCGCATGCGCGCGCGTCGCGCTCCTGGCCTGATCGAGGATGCCAAGGAAGTGCTGCTCAAACTCTTTGACGCCGACGCCGAGTACTCGGCCGACACGCTCGAAGGGATTTACGATGAGCTGGAAAAGGCCAGCAAGCTGGTGCTCTCGGGCGATGTGACCGACGAGCTCGCCGGTGAGGTGCTGGGTGCGATTGCGCGTCAGGAAGACCTGAACGGCCGCATCCGCCGCAATGTGATGGACACGCGTCGCGCCGTCAGCTTCATGATGCGCAGCAAAATGCTCAACGCCGAGCAGTTCGAAGAGGCCCGCCAGATCCTGCGCGACATCGATTCACTCGATTCGCACACGGCCTTCCTGTTCGACAAGATCAACTTCCTGATGGACGCCACCGTCGGCTTCATCAACATCAACCAGAACAAGATCATCAAGATTTTTTCGGTGGCCAGCGTGGCGCTGCTGCCGCCGACGCTGATCGCCAGCCTGTATGGCATGAATTTCCAGTACATGCCAGAGCTGTCGCAGAAATGGGGCTACCCCTATGCGCTGGCGCTGATGGTGGCCAGCGCAGTGGTACCCATGTGGTACTTCCGTCGGCGCGGCTGGCTCAAGTGATGTGTTCTTGCAGCCATGCCGAGAGCATGGCAAGGCTGTAGCGGCTGGCGATTTCCTGGATGAAGCGGCTGAAGTCGGCATGCGCGTCGTCATCGGCCCGATCGGAAATGGTGCGCAGCGCCGCAAACGGCACGCCGAAGTCGGCACAGACCTGCGCCACTGCCGCGCCTTCCATTTCCACTGCCAGTGCTTCGGGCAAGGCCTGCTGCAGGGCCATGCATTCGGCCGTGGTGGACACGAAACGGTCACCGCTGGCGATTAGGCCGGTGTGCAGGCGGGGCGCGTGCAGGCCAAATTCGGCCACTGCCGGCGCGCCCACATGGTCTGCCACCTGCGCCAGCACCTGCTGCGCTGCTTTCGCCAAGCCATCTGACAATGCGGCATCGGTGTCAAAGCGGCTGCGCCCGTAGAGCGGCACCTCGTGACGCGCAAAAAGGGGCGAGGCATCCATGTCATGCTGCACAAAGCGCTCGGCCAGCACCACATCGCCCACGCGCACGCCCTCACCCATCCCACCCGCCACGCCAGTGAAAACGATCTGCTGAACGCCAAAGCGTTCAATGAGGACGGTGGCCGTGGTGGCTGCGGCCACCTTGCCAATGCGCGAGAGCACCACCACCACCGGGCGGCCCTGCCAGTGTCCTTGCCAGAAATCGCGCCCCGCCACCGTCACCCGGCGCTCGTCGGGCATGGCGGCCAACAGCAAGGCCAACTCTTCATGCATGGCACTCATGAGGCCGATAGGGGCTTGGGAAGGGGTGCTCACAGTAACTCTCCGACAGCAAAAAGCGGCCACCAGGACCGCTTTCGGGTGCAGGCACCAGCCGCTCAGGCCGGCTGACGCAATTCGCGCCGCAGTATCTTGCCCACAGGGGTCTTGGGCAGTTCATCGCGGAATTCGATGAAGCGTGGAACCTTGTAGGCCGTGAGTTTGTCCCGACAGAATTCCTGGATCCGTTCGGGGGTGAGCGCAGGGTCTTTGCGGACCACCACCAGCTTGACCGCCTCGCCAGTCTTGTCGTCGGGCACGCCTATGGCTGCACATTCGAGCACGCCAGGGCAGGCAGACGCGATCTCTTCAACCTCGTTGGGGTAAACATTGAAGCCACTGACCAGGATCATGTCCTTTTTGCGGTCCACGATCTTGAAGAAGCCTCGCGCATCCATGAAGCCAATATCGCCCGTCCTGAAATAACCGTCGGTGGTCATGACCCGTGCGGTTTCGTCAGGCCGCTGCCAGTAGCCGGCCATCACCTGCGGCCCCTTGATCGCGATCTCGCCGGGCTGGCCTTGCGGCACTTCACGCCCATCGTCATCCAGGATGGTCATCCAGGTGCTGGGCAGGGGTACGCCGATGGTGCCGGTGAACTCGGTACTGGTGGTCGGATTGCAGCTGGCCGAAGGGCTGGTTTCGGACAAACCATAACCCTCGCAGATGGGGCAGCCGGTCTTCTCAAGCCAAAGCTGGGCCACATTGCCAGTGACGGCCATGCCACCGCCCACCGACACTTTCAGGTTGGACCAGTTGACCTTACCGAAATCAGGGTGGTTGGCCAGACCGTTGAAGAGGGTGTTGACTGCAGGAAAACTGTGGAAAGTGTGCCTGGACAGCTCCTTGAGCACGGCCGGCAGATCACGCGGGTTCGGAATCAGGATGGTTTTACCGCCGGTGCGCATGGACAGCATCATGTTCACCGTGAAGGCGAAGATGTGGTAGAGCGGCAGCGCGCAGACCGAGGTCGGCTGCTCGCCAGCGGGAACGCGCCGCATGACCGGATCGTTCCAGGCCTCGGATTGCAGCACATTGGCAATCACGTTGCGGTGCAAAAGCACCGCACCTTTGGACACGCCAGTGGTACCGCCGGTGTACTGCAGCAGGGCAATGTCCTGCGGGCCCAGTGCGGGCTTGCTCACCGGCAACTTGCGTCCTCGGGCCAGCGCATCGTTGAAACGCACCGCCTGTGGCAGGTTGAAAGGCGGCACAAGCTTCTTGACCTTGCGAACCACGTGGTTGACCACAGCGCCTTTGAGCAAACCCAGCCGATCGCCCATGCTGGCCAACACCACATGCTGCACCGGTGTGGCGGCAATGCACTTTTCCAGGGTGGCGGCAAAGTTTTCGATGATGACGATCGCCTTGGCGCCCGAGTCTTTGAGCTGGTGCTCCAGCTCGCGCGGGGTGTAGAGCGGATTGACATTGACCACCACATAGCCGGCCCGCAGCACCGCCGCCACAGCCACAGGGTATTGCGGCACATTGGGCATCATCAAGGCCACGCGGTCGCCCTGGCTCAGTCCCAGGGACTGCAGATAAGCCGCCAGCGCGAGGCTTTCCTCGTCGGTCTGGCGGTAACTGATGTTCTTGCCCATGAAGCTGTAGGCCGTTCGGTCGGCGTAGCGGGCAAAACTCTCTTCCATCAAGGCAACCAGCGAGGGGTACTGGTCGGGATCAATGTCGGCAGGAACGCCTTCAGGGTAGCTGCCGAGCCAGATGCGGTCGGGGGTCGAATCAGGTGTCTGCATGCGGCCCAGTCTACCCCAGTGCTGACTGAAAACTGACATCTGCAGATCAGGGTTTACGCCAGATTCCGGGGCGAACGGGCACGCGCACCCAAAACAAAGGGGCCTGCTCGATCAGGCCCCTCTGGCAGATGCTGGCGAAAAAGTTCAACCCTTGAGCGCCACCAGCACCTCATCGAGCATCTTCTTGGCATCGCCGAAGAGCATGCGGTTGTTCTCTTTGTAGAACAGCGGGTTGTCCACGCCCGCATAACCGCTGGCCATGGAGCGCTTCATGACGATGCTGGTGCGGGCCTTCCAGACTTCGAGCACCGGCATGCCGGCGATTGGACTGGTGGGGTCGTCCTGCGCGGCGGGGTTCACGATGTCGTTGGCGCCGATCACCATGGCCACATCGGTGTCGCCGAAGTCCTCGTTGATCTCGTCCATCTCCAGCACGATGTCGTAGGGCACCTTGGCTTCGGCCAGCAGCACGTTCATATGGCCTGGCATGCGACCAGCCACCGGGTGGATGCCAAAGCGCACGTTCACGCCCTTCTCGCGCAGGGTCTTGACGATTTCGTTGACGGTGTGCTGCGCCTGGGCGACGGCCATGCCATAGCCGGGCACGATGATCACGCTTTTGGCTTCACGCAGCAGCTCGGCGGTTTCGTGCGCACTGACGGGCACGGCCTCGCCCTGTGGCTCGGTCGCCGCACCGTTGGCACTGGCCACCGGAGCACCGGCCCCGCTGCCAAAGCCGCCGGCAATCACGCTGATGAAATTGCGGTTCATCGCATTGCACATGATGTAGGACAGGATAGCGCCCGATGACCCCACCAGCGCGCCGGTCACGATCAGCAGGTCGTTGCTGAGCATGAAGCCGGTGGCCGCTGCGGCCCAGCCCGAGTAGCTGTTGAGCATGGACACCACCACCGGCATGTCGGCGCCGCCGATGGCCATGACCATGTGGATGCCGAACAGCAGGGCGATCACGGTCATGACGATCAGCGGGGTCATGCCGCCTTGCACATCGTGGGCGTTCAGGAACTCGCGGCCGAACCAGATCACCACCAGCAGGCCCAGCAGGTTAAGCCAGTGGCGTGCCGGCAGCAGCAGGGGCTTGCCGCCGATCTTGCCGTTGAGCTTGCCAAACGCGATCAGCGAGCCCGAGAAGGTGACCGCACCGATCAGGATGCCCACATAGATCTCGACTTCGTGGATCACCTTTTCGGCGCCGGTGTACTGGATCGAGGTGTCGACGTAGCTCGCAAAACCCACCAGGCAGGCCGCCAGGCCCACCAGGCTGTGCATCAGCGCCACGAGCTCGGGCATCTGGGTCATCTTGACGGTTTTCGCAGCGTACAGGCCGACGCTGCCGCCGATCAGCAGGGCAGCGATGATCCAGGGCACGCCGGCCGCCGCTACGCGTGGGCCGACGATGGTGGCCAGCACGGCGAGCGCCATGCCGATGATGCCGTAGAGGTTGCCGCGGCGCGAAGTTTCCGGATTGGACAGACCCCCGAGGCTGAGGATGAAGAGGATGGCGGCACCGAGGTAGGCGACCGTGGCCAGACTGGGTGTGATGAGACTTTGGGACATGATCGTCGTTCCTTGTTGTTCTGGTCCCGGCTCACTTGCGGAACATGTCCAGCATGCGTCGGGTGACGGCAAAACCGCCGAACATGTTGATGGCGGTCAGCACCGTAGCGGCAAAGGCCAGCCACTGAATCAGCGCATCGGGCCGACCGTTGGCGCCAGCCTCTGGCGGCAGGATCTGCACCAGCGCACCGATCACGATGATGCTGGAGATGGCATTGGTCACACTCATGAGTGGTGTGTGCAGGGCGGGCGTGACGTTCCAGACCACCATGTAGCCGATGAAACAGGCCAGCACGAATACAGTGAAATGGCCCAGGAACGCTGCTGGCGCGTATGCGCCAATCGCCCAGAACACGAGTGCCCCCAGGCCGAACACGATCGCCAGCGTCTTGGGCGGCAGCGGGCCGCTGCTGCCGTGACCATGGCCGTTTTTCTTCTCGACCGCCACAGCCGGTTTGGCCGCGGGCTTGGGCGCCGCAGCGGGCAGAGGGGGGGCAGGCCAGGTGACTTCACCGTCTTTGATCACCGTGAGACCGCGAATCGCGTCGTCGGCCATGTTGACGTGAATGACGCCGTCCTTGGTCTTGCACAGCTCCTCGGTCAGGCGCAGCAGATTGGTGCCGTAGAGCGTAGACGACTGACGCGCCATGCGCGATGCCAGATCGGTGTAGCCGACGATGGTCACACCGTGGCGCACCACCGCCTGACCCGGCACCGTGAGTTCACAGTTGCCACCCTGCTCGGCGGCCATGTCCACGATCACGCTGCCAGGCTTCATGCTCTGGACCATCTCGGCGGTGATCAACCGTGGCGCGGGTTTGCCGGGGATCAGCGCGGTGGTGATGATGATGTCGCACTCCTTGGCCTGCTGCGCATACATGGCGCGTTGCGCGGCCTGGAAACCCTCGCTCATGACCTTGGCGTAGCCGCCGCCGCCCGAGCCTTCCTCTTCGTAGTCGACCTTGACGAACTCCCCACCGAGCGAGACCACCTGGTCGGCCACTTCGGCGCGCGTGTCATTGGCGCGCACGATGGCGCCCAGGCTCGCGGCCGCACCGATCGCAGCCAGACCAGCCACACCGGCACCGGCAATGAAGACCTTGGCCGGCGGCACCTTGCCGGCGGCAGTGATCTGGCCGTTGAAGAAACGGCCAAAAGCGTTGGCCGCCTCGACCACCGCGCGGTAGCCGCTGACGCCGGCCATCGAGGTCAGCGCGTCCATCTTCTGCGCGCGACTGAGCGTGCGCGGCAGGCAGTCAATGGCCAGCACCGTCACTTTTTTGGCCGCGAGCTGCTGCATAAGATCCGGGTTCTGCGCGGGCCAGACAAAACCGATCAGGGTTTGCCCGGCGTGCATCAGCGCGACTTCGCCCTCGGTCGGGGGGCGCACCTTGAAGACGATGTCGCAGCTGCTCCACAGCGCCATGGCATCGGGGGCGATCGTCGCACCGGCCTCCATGTAGGCGGCATCAGACAAGTCGGCCGATGCGCCGGCGCCTTGTTCCACCACCACCGCAAACCCGAGCTTGGCAAGCTTGCCCACCACATCGGGCACAGTGGCCACCCGCTTTTCGCCCGGGAAAATCTCGCGCGGCACGCCAATACGTTGCGCCACAGGTACGCTGTCGCCTGTCTGCATCTGTGTCTCCTCACTTGACCCACATGAGTGGTAATGCCTCAGCTTAACCGAAGTCGGGTCTTGTCCCGGATGGGACAAATCCTGCCCTGAACCCGCAAAACATTACCATGTCCTAATATTTCGCTCGCCTATGTTTGTGCGAGCCGCATGGCCTTCCCCGCCTTGCAGATAATGACCCGATGGACACACGCTGGAAACCCAATGTCACCGTCGCGGCCATCATCGAGCACAAAGGCCGCTATCTGCTGGTGGAAGAAGAAACCGCCGAGGGGCTTCGCCTGAACAACCCGGCCGGTCACCTCGACCCTGCCGAGTCGCCGGTGCAGGCCTGCGCTCGCGAGGCGCTGGAAGAAACCACCCACCTGTTCACCCCCACCCACCTGGTGGGGGTTTACCTGTCGCGCTTCCGGCGCGAACGCACCGGCGAGGATGTGACCTACCTGCGTCTGGCCTTTGGCGGTGAACTGGGAGAAATTCAGCCCGGACGCCAGCTCGACAGTGGCATCCTGCGAACACTGTGGATGACCCCGGAGGAAGTGCGCGCCAGCCGAGACCGTCACCGCAGCCCGCTGGTGCTGCGCTGTATAGAGGACCACCTGGCCGGACAACGCCACCCACTTGAACTGATCTACACGGATGCGGCCGTCAGCGATCTCGGCCCCCTGAGAACATGACCGATCTTCTGCCATCACATGCCCTGCTGACGGCGAGCGCAGCATTCGCTGCTGGCGCACTCAACGCAGTCGCTGGCGGCGGCAGCTTCCTGACCTTTCCCGCACTCGTGTTTGCGGGCGTGCCGCCTGTGGCTGCCAACGCCACCAGCGCAGTGGCTGTGAGCCCGGGTTATCTGGGCAGTACGCTGGGTTTTCGGCCTGAGTTGCGCGCACTGCCAGTAGCCCTGTTGTGGCGTGAAGTGCTGATCGCGGCGCTGGGCGGCCTCATGGGCGCAGGTCTGCTGCTGCTCACGCCTGCCAAGGTGTTCTCCGGCATCGTGCCCTGGTTGCTGCTGCTGGCCACGGTCCTGTTTGCACTGGGGCCACGCTTCGCGCGCCTGAGCGGTGGCGCTGGCCATCCGCGCTGGCGGATGCCGGGATTGCTGTGCGTCTCGATTTACGGCGGCTATTTCAATGGTGGACTGGGCATCCTGCTCATGGCGCTCTACACACTCTGCGGCGAAACACGACTGAACACCGTCAACGCCCTCAAGAACCTCAATTCCTTCGTGCTGTCCCTGCTGTCTGTGCTGGCCTTTGCGCTGGCTGGAGCGATCGTCTGGTCACAGGCGGTCTGGATGATGCTTTGGGCCACCGCAGGCGGCTGGGCGGGTGCACGTGTGGCGCGCCGCTTGCCGGTGAGGTGGGTCCGGCTGCTGGTGATGGCCACCGGTCTGGTGATGAGTGCCGTGTTCTTCAGCCGGATCTGAATCCGGCTTGCGTTTCACTGCAGCGGCACCCTGACACCGGCGGCCACCTGATCGAGCCGGGCCTGTTCGGCCAGCACCTTGGCCACATAGCCCCCGTCTTCGGTCACCGCATCGCCTCCCAGATAAAAGCGAAGGCCCGATTCCACCGAGCCGCCCTTGAGCTTGATGGCGTCCGCCAGCACGCCCGCCCCCACGCGCAGGTTAACCACCGGATCGAAGGCGGCCTGGCTGCCCCCATAGGACTCGTAACGCTTGGCATGGATCGCGCCCATGACCTGCATCAGGCCCTGGGCACCGGCGTGACTTTGCACATAGGGGTGAAAGCTCGACTCGATGGCCATCACCGCCAGAATCAGGTGCGGCGGCAGTTTGACTTCGGGGGCCACGGCATGGGCTTCAGCCACCAGCGCAGCCACCGGTTCCGGGGCTACACGGTATTTGCTGGCCAGCCATTGCGCAACCGCCGCTTGCGCTGGCGGCAAATTGGACAACTCCACAGCCGTGGCGCGCTCTGCCGCGTTCTCAGGCAGCCAGGACACCAGCACATTGCGCTCGCGCAGCCAGTTGAACACGGCGTGTTCAGCAGCATGGAGCCAGGCGGGTTGCCACCACAGGGCCAGCACCAGCGCGGCCACACCCAGACCCAGCATTGCGAGGCTGCTGTGGGTCACCAGAAACAGGCCGCGCGTGATGTCGGACATCAGCAGGGTCAGCCGGCGTTGCCAGATCTTGTTTTCTCCCATGGTCGGGGAATTATCCCCAAAGCCCTGCGCACGCCAGCTGGGCCGTGCGCATGCACCCGGGCTCGCGGGGATAATCTGCACATGTCTTCCAGAACCCGTGTGGTCGTCGGCTTGTCCGGCGGCGTCGATTCCGCCGTGAGCGCCCACCTGCTCAAACAGCAGGGCTACGAGGTCGTGGGCATCTTCATGAAAAACTGGGAAGATGACGACGACAGTGAATACTGCTCTTCCAACATCGACTTTGTCGATGCCGCTGCGGTGGCCGACGTGATCGGCATCGAGATCGAGCACGTCAACTTTGCGGCCGACTACAAGGACCGGGTGTTTGCCGAATTCCTGCGCGAGTACCAGGCCGGGCGCACCCCCAACCCCGACATCCTCTGCAACGCCGAGATCAAGTTCAAGTCCTTTCTGGACCATGCCATGCGACTGGGCGCCGAGAAGATCGCCACCGGCCACTATGCGCGGGTACGGCTGAACGAAGCCAGCGGCCGCCACGAGCTGCTCAAAGGCCTGGACCCGTCCAAAGACCAGAGCTATTTTCTGCACCGCCTGAACCAGGCGCAGCTGTCCAAGACGCTTTTCCCGGTGGGCGAGCTGCACAAGACCGAGGTGCGCCGCATTGCCGAAGACATCGGCCTGCCCAACGCGAAGAAGAAGGACTCCACCGGCATCTGCTTCATCGGCGAACGGCCCTTCCGCGAGTTCCTTAACCGCTACATCAGCAAGGAGCCCGGCCCGATCAAGGACCCGACCGGCCGCACCATCGGCAGGCATGTGGGCCTGAGCTTTTACACGCTCGGCCAGCGCCAGGGTCTGGGGATTGGCGGCGTCAAGGAAAAGGGTGCGCAGCGTGGTGGTGGCGAACACCAGCCCTGGTTCGTCGCCCGTAAGGACATCGAGAAGAACACCCTCTGGGTGGTGCAAGGCCATGAACACCCCTGGCTGCTCTCCCAGGGTCTGCTGGCAAGCGACGCCAGCTGGTGCGCGGGTGAGCCGCCTGCTCCCGGACACTACGCAGCCAAAACCCGTTACCGCCAGACGGACGCGCCTTGCACGCTGAGTGCAGGCGCCGACGGCCTGACCGCACCAGACTTCGGTCTGCACTTTCCTCAAGCGCAATGGGCCGTCACGCCGGGTCAGAGCGCAGTGCTGTACGACGGCGATGTCTGCCTGGGTGGCGGCGTCATCAGTGCCACTGCAGCACAGGTCTGATGGCGCTCAGTCGCTGCCCAGCCCCAGACGGTTGGGCTGGCGCTTTTCAACCGCATAACGCAGCAGCGCAGCAGATCTGAAAATGCCGTGAGCGAATTTGTTGTAGGGCAAGGTGACAAACAGCGCCATCACAGCCCCCAGGTGCAGGGAAAGGGCTGCGGGCATCAGAGCGGCGCCTCGCAAGGCCCAGAGCAGCAGGCCGCTGGCTCCGGTCAGAAAAAGCAGAGCCATGAAGCCGTAATCCATCGCTTGCTGCGCAGGGTCTCCGTGCAATGGGTGCCGCCGAAATTTGAGCCGCAGCAAACCGAGCGTTCCCGCACAGAGCATCACCCCACCCGCCCCACCGAGCAGTTTGGGCAGGCTCGGCAAATCGTAGGGGGCCTCCCAGCCGAAACCGTAGTGATAGATCGTGGCCACACTGGTGGCTGCAAAGCACAATATGAACCCGTAGAAGGTCAGATGGTGTGCGCGGCGGCGGCTATGGGTGAAGGCGTCGTCTTCGTTATTACAGCCCTCGCCATGGCCTCCATCGAGGTATTTGAGACGCAAGATGTCGTGCGTCGCCTCCGCCGCTGCCGGCGGCGTGAGGGGTGCGCCAGTGGTGACCGGCCCGATGTCACGCCAGAAACGCCGAACACCCATGGCCAGTGCCAGCACGGCGAAAAGGAAAACCGGCGCAAACAGGCTCACCAAAAAATTGTGCGGAAAGATGGCGTAAAAGTTGGCTGCTCCAGTCGGCGCCCTGGCAGCCAGGGCCATGAACCAAGTCAGCGCCGCCGCCAGCGCCAGCGAAAGGGTCAGGCCATTGTGCTGGTAAAGCCGCCCCAGCGGCGCTGGCCAGGCGTATTCGGCGTAGGTCTTGCCACGCACTTGTGCCATGGCACGCGGCACATTGATGGCGAACTCATGCGGTGGGCCGTACTGGCAGGCATGCAGACAAGCCCCGCAGTTATGGCACAAGTTGGCCATGTAGTGGACATCGGCTGGCGCAAAGGACAGGCGCCGGGTCATGGCGGGGAATACCGCACAGAAACCCTCGCAATAACGGCATCCATTGCAAATGGTCAGCTGCCGCGCGACCTCCGCTTCTGCTGCACCCACCTCGCCACGGGCCAGTGCAAGCGCCTCGTCGGTCAAAGCCTTCAGACTGTTCATGCCTTTTCTCCATTCACACCGCGTGAGGCAACTGCGGCTCGGGCGGCCGATGTCCCCGCGATACGGCCAAAGGCCGTCCCGATCGTCATGCCCACGCCCGCGGTGTAGCCTTTGCCCAGCACATTACCGGCCATCATCTCACCGGCCACAAACAGGTTCGGGCTGGGACGACCATTGAAATGCACCGCTGCGTTGGCATCGGTTTTCAGCCCCAGGTAAGTGAAAGTCACCCCCGGGCGCACCGCATAGGCGTAAAACGGAGCCGTATCGATGGGTCGCGCCCAGTGCGTCTTGGCAGGGATCACACCCTCGGTATGGCAGTCATCGAGCACCGTGTGATCAAACGTGCCGCTCTGGCAGGCCGCGTTGTAATCATTCAATGTCTGCATGAACACGCTTTCGTCCAGACCCAGCTTGCGCGCCAGCTCTGGCAGTGTCTGGGCCTGCGTGCCCTCGAACACGGGTGGCATGAAACGCCCTACAGCCTTGGCATCGATGATCGAATACGCCACCTGACCCGGTTGCTGGGCGACCAGACGACCCCAGATGGCGTAGCGCTTGGGCCAGAAGTCCTCACCCTCGTCGTAAAAGCGACGCGCTTCACGGTTGACGACCACGCCAAGGGAAACGCAATCGATGCGGGTGCAGATGCCTCCGTCATACAGCGGTGCACGCGCATCAATGGCCACCATGTGCGCCTGTGTCGGGTCACCAATCATGTCGGCGCCCTGATCCATCATGAATCGCAGCAAAGTCCCCTGGTTGAACCGAGTCCCCCGGATCAGGAACTGGTCGGCCGGGTATTCGCCGCGTTCGTTCTGCCCCCAGGCCTGACGCAGCCATTCGCGGTTGGACTCAAAGCCTCCAGCAGCCAGCACGCAGGTGCGGGCCTCGATGCGCTCTCGTCGAAGCTGGCCGTCAGGCTGTTTGTGGTTCACCCAGGCCGCTACAAATCGGCCGGCAGCAAGTTCAATTTGATCGACCTGGGCGTTGTAGTCGATCTGCACACCCAAACGCTCGGCACTGCGGTAATAGGCATTGATCAGGGCCTTGCCGCCGCCCATGAAAAAGGCGTTGGTACGGGCGGTGTGCAGAGCGCCGGACAGGGAGGGCTGAAACCGCACGCCATGGCTGACCATCCAGGGCCTGCAAGTGGCCGAGTGCCGGATCACCAGCCGTGCCAGTGCTTCATCGGTCTGCCCACCGGTGACCTTGAGGAGGTCCTGCCAGAACTCTTCTTCAGGGTAGGCATCGACCAATACATCCTGTGGGGCATCGTGCATGCAGCGCAGGTTGCGCGTGTGGCTGGAATTGCCACCGCGCCACTCTCGCGGCGCTGCCTCCAGCACGCGCACACTGGCCCCAGCCTCTCGCGCCATCAAGGCAGCGCACAGGGCCGCATTGCCGCCGCCAATTACCAAAACATCCGTGGTCACGTCAGACATCCTCCAGTCGAGCGCGGAGTATGGTCAATTCGCAGGGCAACAGCAAATGAAAAAACATCCGGAATTGTTTCGATATTCGAAATAATCAACTTTACTGGGAAAGTATCGCGGTATCAGGGCCGCAGGCCTGCTCGGGACGAGCGCAAGACAATGTCACAGAAGGCCTGCGCCGCCGGAGACAAGGTCGTCCCTTTTTTGCGCACCAGCACAATCTTGCGGCGAACGACAGGGGACTTGAGCGCAATACGCACCACACCCGGGCGGTCACCATCCGCGCAGGTGGTGGCCGGCATGATGGCACAACCCACCCCTGCAGCAACCAGATTGAGCGCTGTGGCATGGTGCTGAACCTCGTAATGTCCCTGCAGCTCGATGCCTTTCTTGGCCAGCTGGTAATTCATCACAATGCGTGTCCCAGTGAAGCTGCTGACCACGATCAGGTCGTCCAGGTTCATGTCTGCCCAGGTCAGGAAAGGGCGACGACTGAGCGGATGCGTGCGTCGGCAATAGAACATCAGGGGGTCGTCGAACAGCGCCGTTTCTTCCAGATCGGGGTGTCGGGCCCCTTGCACGGTGACACCCAGCTCGGCCTGCTGACCCAGCACCGCCTCACGGATTTCATACGCGCTGGCATCGACCAGCCGAATGCGGTTGTCAGGACACTGGTCGCGGTACTGTCGGATCAGCACCGGCAACACCGATGTCGCCAATGTGGGCACGCACGCCAGCGTGAAATGGCCCTTGGCCGACTTCGATGCATCCTTGAGCTGACTGAACGTCACTGCCATGTCCTGGACCAGGACACGCGCCTTGGGCAGCAGATCACGCCCCACTGTCGTCAGGGCCATCTGGCGTGTGGTGCGGTCGATCAGCTTGAGCCCCAGGTAATGCTCGAGCTTCTGGATGCGACGGGTCAGGGCCGCCTGGGTCAGGCTGAGTTTATCGGCCGCCTTGTTGAAGGCACCCAGTTCAGCCACAGTGACAAATGCCTGCAGGCCGTCGAAATCGATTTTCATGTACGGGTGCTGCCCAAATGGGGGCGATTGTTGCCCGAATCTCCCACCCTGTCGAGGCGAGCGTCTCCTGATGCGGGACGCTAGCAAACAGCGTCAGGCAGCCTGATCCATGGCCTCGGCAAAGTGGAAGCCCTCCAGCACCCGACGCCAGTGTCTGAGTTCGGACTGCACATGTTGACCCAGTTGCTGAGGAGTGCTGGTCTGCACCTGTACCCCATCGGCCAGCAACCGAGCCACTGTCTCTGAATCGGCCAGCACCTGGTTGAGGGCCTTGTTCAGACCCGTCAGCACAGACTGCGGCGTATGGGCAGGCGCAAACAGTCCGTACCATTGCGTCAGGTCCAGTTCGTCGAGGTCCAGCTCGCCAAAAGTCGGCAGCTGTGGCCAGGACGGCAGCCGGTGCTGTCCAGCCACAGCCAGAGCGACCAATTTGCCCGTCTTGAGGTAAGGCAAAGCACTGAACAGACTGGGCACCATCCATTGCGCCTGCCCGCGCACCAGGGCATTGAGGGCGGGCGCCGCCCCGGCATAGGTCGAACCTTCAGCCACAAGACCATGGCGGCTGAGGAGAATTTCCGCAGCCAGGTGAGGCACGGTGCCCTCGCCTGCCGAAGCGTAGTTCATGTCTTGCGGTCGTTCGCGGAGATGCTCAAGCAAGTCGCGTGCGGTGTGCAGCCCCTGACCGGCACGCACCACCAGCACGCTGGGCGAATAACCAATCAGTCCCACCGGTGCAAAGTCGGTCAGCGGGTCGTAGCGCACATCCTGCATGATCGGATTGATGCCATGGGTCGCTATA
>Ga0256340_1000075_pt1 | contig 14315 bp, 10 predicted proteins | sample AtltaT_3_FD_183807 | JGI IMG/M metagenome (GOLD analysis project Ga0256340, IMG submission 183807) | Metatranscriptome of freshwater microbial communities from Altamaha River, Georgia, United States - Atl_Colum_RepC_8h (Metagenome... | ecosystem: Environmental > Aquatic > Freshwater > River...
ATCTGAGCCAGGATCAAACTCTTCAGTTCGATCTTGATTTGTTACTCATAAAAACGGAATTGAAGTGAACTTCACTTCTATTCTCATGAGCGTTTGTCGGCTATGAGCCGAGTTCCGAAGAACTTGGCAGCCACCATCAAACGCCCACGCTTATCGGCTGTATGTTGTTAAAGAACCCAAGACAACCTCAGTTATCTTGCTTTGCCCGCTGCGATCAGCGAAGCCTTGCATTGTAGCACACTTTTTTGCGCTTGCTTCGAAAATTTTTGTTTTTTCTGAAGCCACTGAGTCGTTTGCCTTTTGTTTTACCATCCGGCGCTTTCGATCAGCGAAGCCCTCTATTATGACACAGCTTTTGAGGCTTTGCTCATATGCCTTGGAATTTTTTCGCTTGGCTTGCGCCCGACGAGTCATCCATGACCTAAGGGTTTCCACTGACCGGTTTCGATCAGCGAAGCCTTGAATTATGGCACAACTTTCAGCCGTCTGACAAGATGCTCGAAAAAATCTGCCCCAGCCACACCAGATAATTCATGCATGTCCCTGATCACCCTGCTTGATGCCAGCCTGGCCTTCGGCCACGTCCCCTTGCTGGACCACGCCAACTTCTCACTGGAAGAGCATGAACGCGTAGGCCTGATTGGTCGCAACGGCACTGGCAAATCTTCCTTGCTCAAGATATTGAGCGAACAAGAGCGCCCCGACGACGGTTCACTGCACATCCAGCAGGGGCTGCGCGTTGCCTATGTACCGCAGGAGCCTTTGCTCAATCCAGAACACACCTTGTTTGAATCGGTACGCCAGGGGCTAGGGCCGGTGCTGCAACTCATCGACGACTACACCCACAGCCGTGGCGACCTGCACGCTCTGCAAAGCCAGATCGAGGCGCTGGATGGCTGGAGTTGGGAGCAGCGCGTCTCTGAAACCCTGCACCGTCTGCACCTGGACCCGCAGGCCAGGATCAGCGAACTCTCTGGCGGCAACCGTAAGCGTGCGGCCCTGGCGCAAGCCCTGGTGGCCAGGCCCGACGTGTTGCTGCTGGACGAGCCCACCAACCACCTGGACATGGACAGCATCGCCTGGCTTGAAGACCTGTTGCTGGCCTTCAAGGGCAGTGTGGTCACCATCAGCCACGACCGCGCCTTTCTGGACCGGGTGGCCACCCGCATGGTGGAGCTCGACCGGGGCCGTCTGATGTCCTACCCCGGCAACTTTGCCAGGTACCTGGGACTCAAGGAAGAGCAGCTGGCCCAGGAAGCCACCATCAACGCCCGGGCCGACAAGCTCCTGGCCCAGGAGGAGGTCTGGATCCGCAAGGGGGTAGAGGCTCGCCGCACACGGGCGCAGGGTCGCATCAACCGACTGATGGTGCTGCGCGAAACCCGCGCACACCGCCGCGAGACTTTGGGCAGCGTGCGCATGGAGGTGGCCAGCGGCGCCCCCAGCGGCAAGATCGTGGCCGATCTGGAGCACGTCAGCAAAAGCTTCATCGCCCCCGATGGCACACCACGCACCATCGTGCGCGAGTTCAGTGGCACCATACTGCGTGGCGACAAGATCGGCCTGATCGGCCCCAACGGTGCGGGCAAAACCACCTTGCTCAAATTGATTCTGGGTGAGCTGGAGGCGGACAGCGGCAAGATCCGCCGCGGGACCAAACTGAGCGTGGCCTATTTCGATCAGATGCGCGAGCAAGTTGATCTGGACGCCACGCTGGAAGACTTCATCAGCCCAGGCAGCGAGTGGATCGAAATTGGCAACAGGCGCACCCATGTCAAGAGCTATCTTGGCGACTTCCTGTTCTCGCCTGCCCGTGCCAGCTCACCGGTGCGCAGCCTCTCGGGCGGGGAACGCAACCGCCTGTTGCTGGCGCGGCTGTTTGCGCGCCCAGCCAATGTGCTGGTGCTGGACGAACCCACCAACGACCTGGACATCGACACCCTGGAACTGCTCGAAGACTTGCTGCAGCAATACGAAGGCACGGTGTTTCTGGTCAGCCATGACCGGCGCTTTCTGGACAATGTGGTCACCAGCACCCTGGTGGCCGAAGGCGACGGCGTGTGGCGCGAATACGAAGGCAGCGTCGAAGACTGGCTGACCCAATCGGCCCGCGCCCGCCCGGTGCGGGAGGCGCCCAGGACTGCAGCACCATCCGTTGCGGCCACACCACAGGCCAGCGCCACCCCGGACACCCGCACCCGGCGCAAACTCAGCTACAAGGAGCAACGCGAACTCGAAGCGCTGCCCGTACAGATCGAGGCCCTTGAAACCGAACAGGCCCAGCTCGAAAAAACCCTGGCAGACGGCACGCTGTATGCCAGCGACCCTGTGCTCGCTGCCCAGAAAGCCGCGCGCCTGATGGAAGTGGAAGAGCAGTGGATGGCCGCCATGGAGCGGCTCGAAGCCCTGCAGTCCATGTGAACGGGCGACAGGCCCGGGCCGGGTGGCGGGCTACAGTGAGGCCATGAACTCTGCCGAACTGTCCGCGCTGCTGGTGCTGGCCACCGCCAGCAGCTTCACCCCCGGGCCCAACACCACCTTGTCAACCGCACTGGCGGCCAACCGCGGCCTGCGTGGCGCCCTGCATTTCGTGCTGGCCGTTCCCGTGGGCTGGGGCTTGCTGTTCACCTTGAGCGCGGTGGGTCTGGGCTCCTTGGTCATGGCGGTGCCCGCCCTGCGCTGGGCCATCGTGCTGAGCGGTGTGGGCTACTTGTTGTGGCTGGCCCTGCGGCTTTGGGGCAGCGGCCAGCTGAGCCAGGCCAAGCAAAGCCAGCTGGATGTGAGCTTTGTCCAAGGCGTGTTGCTGCAGTTTCTGAACATCAAGGCCTGGATGCTGTCGCTGTCCATCGTGGCTGGCTGGGTGGCCGGCCAGCCCGATGCCATCAGCCGCTACATGCTGACCCTTCCCCTGATGCTGTTTTTTGCCTTCAGCAGCAATTTCACCTATGCGCTGATGGGTTCCATGCTGCGCCACTGGCTGACCCAGGGCCAGCGTCTGCTGGCATTCAACCGACTGATGGCCGTACTGCTGAGCGCCACGGCAGGCTGGATCGCCTGGAGCCTGTCCGCTGCGGCATGATCCCGTTTCTGGTACCGGAAAGAAGCACATGAGTTTCACCCTTGCGCAACGCGCCCACAAGATGAATCCGTCGGTGATCCGCGAGATCCTGAAAATCACCGAACGCCCCGGCATCATCAGCTTTGCCGGCGGCTTGCCCTCGCCGGACACCTTTCCGGTGCAGGCCATGCGTGAGGCCAGCGAGCGCGTGCTCACGCTGGACGGCCGCGCGGCACTGCAGTACGCCGCCAGCGAAGGCCTGCCCCAGCTGCGCGAATGGGTGGCGCAGGATCTGGCAAAACAGGGCATGCAGGTCAGCCCCGACCAGGTGCTGATCACCACCGGCAGCCAGCAAGGTCTGGACCTGATCGCCAAAGTGCTGATCGACGCGGGCAGCAAGATTCTGGTGGAGACGCCGACTTATCTTGGCGCCCTGCAGGCCTTCATGCCCATGCAACCCGAGGTGGTGAGCGTGGACAGCGATGACGAGGGCGTGGACGCCGACGATCTGCGCGCCAAAGCCGCTGGTGCGCGTTTCGTCTACCTCTTGCCCAATTTCCAGAATCCGACCGGCCGCACCATGACCGAAGCGCGCCGCGCCGCGGTGGCCCGTGCGGCGCTGGACACGGGCCTGCCCGTGATCGAAGACAACCCCTACGGCGACCTCTGGTTCGACCAGGCGCCGGCCGCCTCACTGAGTTCGCGCCTGCCCGGGCAAAGCCTTTACCTGGGCTCGTTCTCCAAGATTCTGGCCCCCGGCCTGCGCCTGGGCTATGTGGTGGCACCCAGGGCGCTCTACCCCAAGCTGCTGCAGGCCAAACAGGCCGCCGACCTGCACACACCCAGCTTCAACCAGCGAGTGGTGGCCGAGGTGCTCAAGGACGGCTTCATCGAGCGCCATGTGCCCACCATCCGCGCGCTCTACAAACGCCAGTGCGAAGCCATGCTCGAAGCGCTGGCGCGCGAAATGGCCGGACTCGATGTGCACTGGAATCGGCCGGCCGGCGGCATGTTCCTGTGGGCACGCCTGCCCGCCGGCATGGACGCAGTGCAGCTGTTGCCGCACGCGGTGGAAAAAAACGTGGCCTTTGTGCCCGGCGCGGCCTTTTATGCAGCCCACCCGGTGCAGGAAACCCTGCGCCTGTCCTTTGTCACGTCGACCGTGGAGCAGATCCAGACCGGCGTGGCCGCGCTGGCCCAGACCATCCGCGAACACCTGCCGCGCTGAGGTGAACATGCGCACACGCCCTTTCCGGCAAGTCGATGTCTTCACTGCCGTGGCCCTGCGCGGCAACCCGCTGGCCGTGGTGCTGGACGGTGAAGACCTGAGCGATGCGCAGATGCAGGCCTTTGCCGCATGGACCCAGCTGAGCGAAACCACTTTTGTGCTGCCGCCCACGCCCGAAGGGCGCGCGGCGGGGGCAGACTACCGGGTGCGCATCTTCACGCCCGGTGGCGAACTGCCTTTTGCCGGCCACCCCACGCTCGGAACTGCCCACGCGTGGCTGCATGCCGGCGGGCGACCCCAGGCCGCGGACCGGCTGGTGCAGGAATGCGGCGTGGGGTTGGTGACACTGCGCGAAATCGACGGGCGGCGCGCTTTTGCGGCGCCTGCGCTGCGGCGCACAGTCCCCGAGCCCGAAAAGCTGAACGCCTTGCTGGACGCCCTCGGTCTGGCGCCTGAGGAGGTGTTGGCCGCGCAGGACCTGCACAACGGCCCGCACTGGCTGGGACTGCTGCTGCCCGATGTGGAAACCGTGCTGGCGCTCGAGCCGGACCATGCCGCGCTCAGGCGGCTGGGCGTCAAGGTGGGCGTGGCGGCACGGCGGCACAGTGCTCCCGGCTTGATCCGCCGCGCCAGCCGGGAAGCCCGCGCCTTCACCGGCCATGCGCAAGCCCAGGACAGCACCGACCTGGAGGTCCGCGGTTTCGCAACGCCGGTGGGCATCACCGAGGATCCGGTCACCGGCAGCCTGAACGCCTCGCTCGCCCAATGGCTGATCGCCGATGGCCACATGCCCCGGCATTACCGTGCCCGGCAAGGCACCCGGCTCGGCCGGGCCGGTGAAGTCTTCGTCACGCAGGACGACACTGGCCAGGTCTGGGTCGGTGGCGATGTGGCCGACTGCATCCGTGGACAGGTGACGCTGTGAACACCCTGCTCGACCACCTGGTCGTGATTGCCGACTCGCTGACGCAGGGCGTAGCGTGGTGCGAAAGCACCCTGGGTGTGACACCTGGGCCCGGCGGCCAGCACCCCCTCATGGGCACCCACAACCGCCTGCTGCGCATTGACGGCCCTGGCTGGCCGCGGGCCTACCTGGAAATCATCGCGGTCGAGCCCGACGTGCAGCCTCTGCGCGCGCCCCCGCTGCGGCGCTGGTTCGACATGGACGATACAGCACTCTTGGCCCGGGTCCGGGCCCAGGGCCCGCAGCTGTTGCACTGGGTGGCGCGCACCGACAGCCTGGCGCAGGCGCTGACCACCACCCGGCACTTCGGCTGGGAGCGTGGCGAGCCCCTCCAGGCCTCGCGCATGACGCCACAGGGTCTTCTGGCCTGGCAGATCAGCGTGCGCTCCGACGGACAGCGCCTGCTCGATGGCGTGCTGCCCACGCTGATCGAATGGGGTACGGTGCACCCGACCGAAGCCATGCCGGCCAGCGGCATCACCTTGCGCCACCTGGAACTCCTGCACCCGGAGCACGCCTCCCTGCAACGCTGGTCTGCAGCGGTCGGATTCGACCAGGTGCGCTGGTCCGCGGGCCCCGCGGCTTTGCAAGCCACGCTGGAGACGCCGCTTGGCACAGTTCAACTGTCGTCCCGAACCTGATCGCCGGTGTGACAGGTACCGGCCACGGCCATCACGACAATTCAGCCCCATGGGAACGCTCTACCTTGTCCGCCACGGCCAAGCCTCGTTTGGCGAAGATGATTACGACCGCCTGAGCCCACTGGGCCACCGCCAGGCCCGGCGCCTGGGCGAATACCTGCGCCAGCGTTTTGAGCGCGAGGGCGTGCAGATCGACACCGTGCTGATGGGCAGCCTCACACGCCACCGCGAAACCTGGGAGGGCATCGCCCAAGGCGCCGGCTGGACGCATACGCCAGCGGTCTGGCCGGGGCTCAACGAATACGACAGCCACGCGCTGCTCGAAGCCATCCACCCCGAACCGCTGGCCAAACCCGACACGCCCGAGCTCTACCGCCACCACTTCCGGCTGTTGCGCGAGGCGCTCAAGGCATGGATGGATGGCCGTATCGCGCCCAAAGGCATGCCCGTCTACGACGACTTTGTGGCAGGCATCGAACAGGCGCTGGACCATGTGCGCCAACACTGCAGCGGTCACGCACTGATCGTCTCCAGCGGGGGGCCGATCTCGACCGCCGTGGGCCGCGTGCTGGGCACGCCGGCCGAAACCACGATCGAGCTGAACCTGCGCATCCGCAACACGGCCCTGACCGAATTTGCCTTCAACCCCAAACGTCACATGCTGGTGACCTATAACACGCTGCCGCATCTGGACAGCGTCGAGCACAAGGACTGGGTGACTTACGCCTGAGCGCTCACCGCAAGGTATCGGCCGGCAGCTGGTCGATTTCGGCGAGCAGGCGGGCCAGCGAACGGCCGGCCGCCTGCACCAGCGCCTGCCCTTTTTCCGGCGTGGCAGCACCAGCGTTGCCAGCAGCGCCATGCGGGTTGTAGTCCTGCATCTGCCAGGCCAGTTTGGCGCTCTTGCCGTTGCCCAGGATCGGGAACCTGGTGGCGCGGTCCTGCGAGGTGGAATGGAAGTGCCGGGCCTGGTCCATGTGCACGCGATCGGCCCGCAACGCCAGCATCATCGACGTTTCCACATCGCCTGCGTGCACACCAAAGCGGTGTTCGTCGGCACCAAACAGGCCATTCAGATCGCATCCGGCTTCGTCGCTCAAAGGCAGGTTGAACCAGCTCACGCTGTAGACCAGCATGCCCAGCCGTGCCCGCAGGTCACGCGCCACCACGTCCATCAGGCTGACCTGACCGCCGTGGCTGTTGAACAGCACCAATTTCTTCACACCACTGGCCGCCACCGACTCGGCGATGTCGGTCCACAGGCGGATGACCGTCTCGGCCCGCAGCGTGAGCGTGCCGGCAAAAGCCGCGTGTTCGGGGCTGTAGCCCACCGCCTGCGTGGGCAAGAAGAGCGCCGGCAGATCGGCCGGCAGGTGCGGCAAGCTGGCCTGCAGCACACCATCGGCCAGGTCGGTGTCCACCGACAGCGGCAGGTGCGGGCCATGCTGCTCGGTGGCGCCGACCGGCAGCACCGCGATGGCCCGGGCGCGATCCAGCGTGGCGAAGTCGGTGGTGGCCAGATCGGCCCAGAAACGGGGCAAAGTGCGCATGGGCCCATCTTATAGGAGGGCATGCCCCGGGGTGTACAGTGCGCTCTGTTCCTGCATTCCCTTTCCGCCATGCCTGCCGTACTGCGCCTAGTCCTGTCGCTTTGCCTGATTTGTCTGCCCTTCGCTGCACCTGCGCAAACCACACTGCGCAACGAACAGCTGCAGGCGCAGCTGCTGGCCCACGCGCCCCGTGGGGTACAGCCCGGCCAGACTTTCTGGCTAGGCCTGAAGATCGAGCATGCACCACACTGGCACACCTACTGGCAGAACCCTGGCGATTCGGGCCTGCCCACGCAGCTGCACTGGCAGTTGCCGGCGGGCCTGCAGGCAGGCGAGATCGCCTGGCCTCTGCCCAAAAAAATCCCGATTGGCAGCCTGGCCAACTACGGTTACGAGGGCACCTTGCTGCTGGCCGTGCCGGTGACGGTCACGCCGCAGTTCCAGCCCCCTTTGACCGGTCCACTGCGCATCGGGCTGCAGGCCGAATGGCTGGTCTGCCGTCAGGAGTGCATCCCGCAGGAAGGTCGTTTTGCCTTGGACTTGCCCGCCCAGAGTGCAACTGCGCTGCACGGCGCGCTGTTCGAGGCGGCACAGGCCGCCACGCCCCAGATGCATGCCGGAGCACACCGCGCCCGCATTCTTGAAGAAGGCAAGGCCCTGCAGCTGCACATCGAACAGCTGCCGGCAACCTGGCGCGGCCAGACGCTGACACTGCTGCCTGTCACCGCCAGCGTGGTCGACAACGCCGCCAGCCAGGACAAAGGCTGGACCCAGCAATGGGACGGCGCCACCTGGATCGCCCGCGTGCCGGTGTCCAGCGAACGGGGGGAAAGCCCGGAACAAATGCAGTGGGTACTGGCCTTGGGCCCCGAGACCGCGCCACGTCCCCCGGCACTGCAGCTGAGCACGCCTGTACAGGGCCAATGGCCGGCACTGGCAGCAGCCAGCGGGGTCTCGCCCGAGTTGGCACGGGCGCTGCAGGCCAACGCCCAAACCGCGCCGCCGGCACAGGCGGCAGGCGGGCTGGGCTTTTTACTGGCCTTGTTGGGCGCCTTGACTGGTGGCCTGATCCTCAACCTCATGCCCTGCGTGTTCCCGGTGTTGGCCATCAAGCTGCTGGGCTTTTCCCGCCCGGGCGTCACCCCGGCCCAGCACCGCGCTGCGGGGCTGGCCTACAGCGGCGGTGCGGTGCTGTCCTTCGTCCTGCTCGGCGGCCTGATGCTGGCCCTGCGTGCGGCCGGCGAACAGCTGGGCTGGGGCTTTCAGCTGCAGTCGCCAGGCGTGGTGATGACGCTGGCCGTCCTGTTTGCCCTGCTGGGCCTGAACCTGGCCGGGCTGTTCGAGTTCAGGCAGATGCTGCCCTCTTCGCTGGCCAGCCTGCAAAGCCGCCACCCGATGGTTGATGCGTGGCTGTCAGGCGTGCTGGCGGTGGCGGTGGCCTCGCCCTGCACCGCGCCCTTCATGGGGGCCTCCCTCGGCCTGGCGGTCAGTCTGCCTGCGGTGCAGGCCCTGGCCATTTTTGCCGTCATGGGTCTGGGCATGGCCCTGCCCTACCTGGCCGTGAGCTTCTGGCCCGCACTGGCGCACCGCCTGCCGCGCCCGGGCGCCTGGATGCAGACCTTCCGCCAGGCCATGGCTTTCCCGATGTTCGCCACCGTGGTCTGGCTGCTCTGGGTGCTGGGGCAGCAAACCGGGGTGAATACCGCCGCTGCCCTGCTGGCCGCGCTGGTGCTGCTGGCCTTTGGCCTGTGGGCGGGCACACGCCAGGGACGCACCCGCATCGGCCTGCTGGCGCTGGCCGCATTGCTGGGAGCCGGATTGTTGAGCCAGTGGCCAGCGACGGAAACGGCATCGGCACCGCCCCCCCAAAGCACAGAACGCTGGCAACCCTGGAGTGAAGCCGTCATGGCCCGGCAGCTGGCCGCTGGCCGCACCGTGTTCGTGGACTACACCGCCGCCTGGTGCGTGACCTGCCAGTACAACAAGAAAACCGTGCTGGCCAGTGCCGAGGTGCTGGCTGCCTTCGACAAACAACAGGTGGTGAGCCTGCGCGCCGACTGGACGCGGCGCGACGCCACCATCACCCGCGCCCTGGGTGCACTGGGCCGCAGCGGTGTACCGGTCTACGCGGTGTACGCGCCCGGGCGTGCGCCGGTCGTGCTGTCGGAGTTGCCCTCGGCCGCCGAAATTGTTCAGGCCGTGCGTTGAACACCCCCGGCCTATGGCAGGAAGCCAGCCTGCGACAATCGGGTCCATGAGCACCTTCGCCCCCCTGCAAAACGACAGTTTCCTGCGCGCCTGCCTGCGCCAGGCCACCGATCACACGCCGATCTGGCTCATGCGCCAGGCCGGCCGGTATCTGCCCGAGTACTGCGCCACCCGCGCCAAGGCCGGCAGCTTCATGGGCCTGGCCACCAACGTGGATTACGCGACCGAAGTCACACTGCAGCCTTTGGCGCGCTACCCGCTGGACGCAGCCATCCTGTTTTCCGACATCCTGACCGTGCCCGACGCCATGGGTCTGGGCCTGTCGTTCGCCCAGGGCGAAGGACCGAAGTTCGCCCAGGTGGTGCGCGACGAAGCCGCCGTGGCCCAGCTGGCCGTGCCGGACATGGACAAGCTGCGCTATGTTTTCGACGCGGTCACCAGCATCCGCAAAGCGCTGAACGGCCGCGTGCCGCTGATCGGCTTTTCGGGCAGCCCCTGGACGCTGGCCTGCTACATGGTCGAGGGCGGTGGCTCGGACGACTACCGCCTGGTCAAGGGCCTGATGTACAGCCGCCCGGACCTGATGCACCGCATCCTGCAGGTCAACGCCGACGCGGTGGCCCTCTACCTGAACACCCAGATCGAGGCCGGGGCGCAGGCGGTCATGATTTTCGACAGCTGGGGCGGCGTGCTGGCCGACGGCGCCTTCCAGGAATTTTCCCTGGCCTACACCCGCCGGGTGCTGGCGCAACTGAAAACTGAACATGCCGGTGCGCGCATCCCGCGCATCGTTTTCACCAAGGGCGGCGGCCTCTGGCTGCCCGAGATGGGCGAGCTCGACTGCGAGGTGCTGGGCCTGGACTGGACCATGAACCTGGGCAAGGCCCGGGCCCTGGTCGGCGGTGAGGTCGGTGGCCCGGGCAAGGCGCTGCAGGGCAACATCGACCCGAACGTCCTGTTCGCGCCACCCGAGCAGGTGGCCGAACAGGCCCGCCGCGTGCTCGACAGCTTTGGCCGCCCGCACACCGATGCAAGCACCACCGGTCCGACCCACATCTTCAACCTGGGCCACGGCATCAGCCAGTACACGCCGCCCGAGCATGTGGCGGCGCTGGTGGAGGCGGTGCACAGCCACTCCAGGAGCTTGCGTCGCACGCGCTGATCGTTAACACACATCGGCCTCCCAAAGCCAACTTTTCGCAAAAATTCCGGCAGGCGTGGCACGACTTATGCACAAAACTGGGGAGGCCCGGGTCGATGTGAAACCTGCATGCCCGGGCCCTCTCCAACGCAGGCTGACATCGCCAAGTTATTGATTTCATTGACCTTCATTTCCTGCTCATCGGATGGGCATTTCAATGGAAGGCTTGATTTTCAAGGGCTCCGGGCCCGCTGCATTGGGTTTTCAACAAAGTTATCCACAGAAAATCTGGAAGACGTTCAAATCCCAAAAAAATCAAGCACTTAGGTCGAATTTCAAGAAAACTGATAAGCCGTGAAACTTTGTTGACTTTTCCATGAGCCCACCTGCCTGTCACTGGATCGATGTCGCCGTGCAGACCCCCGCACACAGCGGCGTGGGCGATCTGTTGAGCTGGCGCAGCCCCCACGCGCTGCAGCCTGGACAGCTGGTGAGGGTGCCGCTGGGCCGGCGCGAGGTGCTGGGTGTGGTCTGGAACGTGGACCGGCCCGTCCCCGATCTGGATCCGCAGACCATCCGGGCGGTGAGCGGGGTGCTCGATGGCCTGCCCGCGCTGGATGCGCGCTGGCGCCAGCTGATGGCTTTTGCCGCCCAGTATTACCAACGCAGCCTGGGGGAGGTGGCGCTCGGCAGCCTGCCGCCCCAGCTGCGCGAACTGGACAACATCCAGCTGGCCCGGCGCCTGAAAAAGCAGACCGAGGGCGCGGCCCTGCAGGTGCAGACTGGCCCCGCGCTGTCGGCACAGCAAGCCCTGGCGCTGGCACGGGTGGCCGCGCAGCCCGGCCCGTTTTTGCTGTTCGGCAGCACTGGCAGCGGCAAGACCGAGGTCTATTTGCGCGCCGTGCAGCAGGCCCTGGAAGCGGACCCGCAGGCCCAGGCCCTGATGCTGGTGCCCGAAATCAACCTCACGCCCCAGCTTGAGGCGCGCGTGCGCGAACGCTTTGGCGAGCGGGCGGTGGTGGCCATGCACAGCGGCCTGACGCCAGCGCAGCGTCTCAAAAACTGGCTGGCCGCGCACAGCGGCGCCGCGCGCATTGTGCTGGGCACGCGCATGGCGGTGCTGGCCTCGATCCCGCACCTGCGCCTGATCGTGGTGGACGAGGAGCACGACGCCAGCTACAAGCAGCAGGAAGGCGCCCGCTACTCGGCGCGCGATCTGGCACTCTACCGCGGCCAGTTGTGCGGCGCCAAGGTGGTGCTGGGTTCGGCCACGCCCTCGCTGGAGAGCTGGCACCACAGCCGCCCGGCCGATGGCGCAGACGAGCCCGGCGGCCGCTACCTGCGCCTGCACATGCCCGAGCGCATCGGCGCCGCCCCCCTGCCGGTGGTGCGGCGGGTGGACATGAACCACCAGCCGCGCCGCACGGTGCTGTCCGGTCCGCTGGTGCAGGCCATCCAGGCGCGCGTGGCCAAGGGTGAGCAAAGCATGCTGCTGCTCAACCGCCGTGGCTACGCGCCGGTGCTGTACTGCGCCGACTGCGGCTGGAAAAGCGAATGCCGGCACTGCAGCGCGTTTCGCGTCTTCCACAAGGGCGACCGCACCCTGCGCTGCCACCACTGCGGGGCCACCGACCGCGTGCCACGGGCCTGCCCGGCCTGCGGCAATGCCGACATCGCGCCGTTGGGCCGCGGCACCGAACAGCTTGAAGAACAACTGGCCGAACTGCTGGCCGGGGTCAAACGGCCCGATGGCCAGCCGGTGCGCATTGCCCGCATCGATGCCGACACCACCCGGCTCAAGGGCGCGCTGGAATCGCAGCTGGCCGCCGTGCACAGCGGCGAGGTGGATGTGCTGGTGGGCACCCAGATGATCGCCAAGGGCCACGACTTCCGGCGCATCACGCTGGTGGCGGCCATCAACCCCGACAGTGCGCTGTTTTCAAGCGACTTTCGGGCCCCCGAGCGCCTGTTTGCGCTGCTGATGCAGGCCGCCGGCCGCGCCGGCCGCGACGTCACCCAGGGCGAGAGCGAAATGCTGGTGCAGACCTTCCACCCCGCGCACCCGCTGTTTGAAGCGCTCAAGCGGCACGACTACCCGGCCTTTGCCGCCAGCGAACTGGCCGAGCGCGCCACGGCCAGCCTGCCGCCCTTCAGCCACCAGGCCCTGCTGCGGGCAGACGCGCGAGAGCAGGCGGTGGCGCAGGGCTTTCTGAACGCCGCGCGCCAGACGCTGGAGGCCTGGCTGGATGAAGAAGAAGGCGGCACCGAGGTGCTGGAGCAGGTCAGCCTGTACCCGGCCGTGCCCATGGGCCTGCAGAAAGTGGCCGATGTGGAGCGCGCCCAGATGCTGCTGGAGAGTCCCTCGCGCAAACACCTGCACCGCGTGCTCTCGCGCCTGCAGGACGTGCTGCACACCCTGCGCGCCGACCCGGCCCACAAGGGCCTGATCCGCTGGCTGGTGGACGTGGACCCGCAGGCGATCTGAAGATCGCGCTGGCTCAGGCCTTGAGCAGGGCTACCGCCGCCGAGAAGGTCAGGAAGGCCAGCGCCGTGCTCACCAAAATGATGCGGGCGATGCGGCCGTTGTCGGCGCCCACGCGCTCGGCCAGCAAAGACACGTTGCTGGCACTCGGCAAGGCCGCCACCAGTGTGATGACCACGAGTGCAAACGGATCGATCTGTCCGCCCAGCCACACCACCGCCGAACCCACCGAAAACACCAGCAACGGGTGCAGCAGCAGCTTGAGGGCCGCCACCGGCAGGTAGTCACGCGCTGGCAACGGGCCATGCGGACGCTCGTGCGCCAGCATCTGCGAGCGCGCCAGCACCGCGCCGATGGTGAACAGCGCGACCGGCGAAGCCGCGTCCGCGAGCAAGGCTACAGTTTTGGCCACCGGGCCGGCCAGCTCCAGGTTCAGCCAGGAAAACACGCCCCCCAGCAGGATAGCCCAGGGCAAGGGGTTCTTGAGCACACCCAGCAAGGCCTTGCGCGCCGCCACCGCAGCGCCATGCTCGTCGGCAGCGTCCATCTCCGACAGGGCCAGGCACAGCGAGGTGGTGATCACCATGTCCACCGTGATGGTGACGATGGCCGGACCAGCCGCTGCTGGCCCCAGCAAGGCCACCAGCAGGGGCACGCCCATAAAGCCGGTGTTCGGAAAAGCCGCCACCAGCGCCCCCAGCGAGGCATCTTTCCAGCGGATGCGTTCGTTCAGACTGACTGCAATGCTCAGGGCCACCATGACCAGCGCGCACAACAAGTAGCTCAGAAACACGGTCGCATCCAGCAGCTGGGCGATCGGCGTGCCCGCCCCGAAACGGAACAGCATGGCCGGCAGGGCGAAAAACAGCACAAAGCCATTCAGACCGGGGATGGCCTCCAGTGGCAAAAACCGGCGGTGGGCGGCCAGGTAACCACACAAGACCAGGGCAAAGAAGGGAAAAGTGACCTGCAAAACATCCAGCATGGGCAGGATTGTCGCGGCAAATCCGCACAGCGCAGGTCCCCGCTCCGACATGCCAGCG
>Ga0256340_1000076_pt1 | contig 14206 bp, 8 predicted proteins | sample AtltaT_3_FD_183807 | JGI IMG/M metagenome (GOLD analysis project Ga0256340, IMG submission 183807) | Metatranscriptome of freshwater microbial communities from Altamaha River, Georgia, United States - Atl_Colum_RepC_8h (Metagenome... | ecosystem: Environmental > Aquatic > Freshwater > River...
GAAACAAAGGCAAACAAGCCATGGGAATTGGATTTTTAGGCGCGGGAAAGATGGCAACGGCTTTGGCATCCGGCTGGAAGGATGCCGGCCTGGCCCTTCGTTCCACCTGGATGGCAAGTGATGTCTCTGAAAACGCCCGCCTGGCTTTCGCCGCAGCCACCGGATTTAGTTCTGTTTCCACAAACCGGGAAGTTCTAAATCATTGCAGAACCATTATCCTTGCCGTGAAACCTCAAGCCATGCCGGCATTGATGCAGGAAATACGGCCCTTTGTGACACCGGATCATCTTTTCCTTTCGATTGCCGCAGGTATTTCGCTGGATAATTTGATTCATGGACTCGAAACAACCCGGGTAATAAGGGTCATGCCGAACACCCCTGCCCTTATCAAGGAAAGCGCCACTGCTTACACCTGCGCTTCGGGGGCAAGGACTGAGGATCGCGAATTAGTAAGCAAGCTTTTTGGGGCAGTGGGGCAGGCTCATCTGGTTCCAGAATCTTTCATGGATGCGGTTACAGGCCTAAGCGGAAGTGGCCCGGCATTTGTATTCATGATGATAGAAGCCATGAGTGATGCAGGTGTGCGGGTCGGTTTACCAAGAGATATCGCCACATCACTTGCAGCCCAGACCCTTCTTGGCGCCGCGAAAATGGTGATTGAAACCAAAGAACACCCAGGCATTTTGAAAGACATGGTTACCAGTCCGGGTGGCACCACCATTGCAGGTATTCACGCCCTGGAAAAAGGTGGGCTAAGGGCAGCCCTTATGGATGCGGTGGTGGCTGCCACCAATCGCTCCCGGGAACTGGGTAAATCATAAAGATTCATTTTCAACTTATAAATCACACTTTTTCTCATGACAGGCACAACCATGGCAGGCGAGACCAGCAAGGAAAGTATTTTAATTCTCGATTTCGGATCGCAATACGGACAGTTAATAGCGCGCAGGGTCCGAGAGCTTCAGGTGTTTTGCCAGGTAGTACGGCATGACATCAAAGCAACCCGGATTGCCGAACTTGCCCCAAAAGGAATAATCCTCAGTGGTGGCCCGGCAAGCGTCTATGAGAATGGGGCTCCCAAGTGCGACCCCGAAATTTTCAAACTAGGCATCCCGATTCTGGGCATTTGCTATGGCATGCAGCTTTCTTGCAAAACCCTTGGGGCAGATGTAAAGCGGGCCCCTTCAAGAGAATTTGGAAGGGCCGCCTTGAAGGTTACCTCCACGGACAAGCTTCTTCATGGTGTATCTGCTGAAACAGTGGTATGGATGAGCCATGGCGATCAGGTGGATGCTTCCAGCAAGGAATTCGTTCCATTGGCCTCCACCGAAACCTGTCCGCTTGCCGCCGCCAAGCACAAAACTCTTCCTGTGTATGGTTTGCAATTTCATCCCGAGGTCAGTCATACTCAGCAAGGAACGCAAATCTTGAAGAACTTCCTGATGGAAGTCTGCGGATGCCGGGGATTATGGCAAATAGGCAGGTTCCTTGAGGAAACCATTACAAACATTCGAAAAAGGGTCGGGAACAGCAGGGTAATCTGCGGGCTTTCCGGAGGTGTGGATTCCTCGGTCGCGGCGGCCCTTCTGGTGAAAGCCATCGGCAAACAGGTGGCCTGCATCTTTGTTGACAATGGCCTATTGCGAATGGGTGAATGCGATGTGGTCCGCAAAACATTCCGTGACAACTTTAATGCGGATCTTCATGTGGTGGATGCATCGGATCGTTTTTTAAACGCCCTTGCTGGAGTATCCGACCCTCAGCAAAAAAGAAAAATCATCGGCCATGTGTTCATCGATGTTTTCAAGGATGAGGCAAAACATATCGCGGACGCAAAATTCCTTGCGCAAGGCACTCTGTACCCCGATGTGATTGAAAGCGGTGGGTCGCCAGATGGCCCCGCCGCCACCATAAAAACCCATCACAATGTGGGTGGGTTGCCAGCCGAACTGGGCTTTGAACTGATTGAACCCCTGAAGGATTTATTCAAGGATGAAGTTCGCCGACTTGGCCTGGAATTAGGCCTACCCGAGGGAACCGTTTGGAGGCATCCATTCCCGGGCCCTGGATTGGCGGTACGCTGCATTGGTTCAGTCACCAAAGAACGATTGGATGTACTACGCCAGGCCGACGCGATTCTTCTGGATGAATTGAAGAAAAGTGGCTGGTACAAGAAAACAAGTCAGGCTTTCGCGGTCCTTCTGCCGGTGCAAACCGTTGGCGTGATGGGAGATGGCAGGACTTACGAAAATGTGATAGCCATTCGCGCCGTGGAAACCGATGATTTCATGACCGCTGACTGGTCGCATCTCCCTTATGAGTTGCTGGCCCAAATCTCCACCAGAATTATCAATCAAGTCAAGGGCGTAAACAGGGTGGCCTACGATATCAGCAGCAAGCCCCCCGCCACCATTGAATGGGAGTAAAAGCATGCGCTTCGTGAAAATGCAGGGCATTGGAAATGACTATGTCTATGTGGACTGTTTTTCCCAACCATTTCCACGAGACATAACCAAGCTTGCCTGTGAAATCAGCGACCGCCATTTTGGTGTGGGCGGGGATGGAATCATTTTGATCTGCCCTTCCGAAAAGGCTGATGCCCGCATGAGGATGTTTAACGCCGATGGCAGCGAATCGGAAATGTGCGGGAACGGAATCCGATGCGTGGCCAAATTTGTTCATGACCATGGTATTGCCAGAAAAGAACAACTTTCCATCGAAACCGGCAGGGGAGTTTTACAATTAAAACTTGAAGTTCATAATGGCAAAGCAACTCAGATTCGCGTGGATATGGGCGAACCCATTCTTAAGCCAGACCTCATTCCCACAACCCTGCAACTCGATAAAACCCAGACAGGCAAACTCAGCATCGACCATCATGATTTCGATGTGACCTGTGTCTCGATGGGAAATCCTCACTGTGTTATCTTCGTCCCGGAAATCACCGATGAATTGGTGCTGGGGGTTGGACCAAAGATTGAAAAGCATCCCGCGTTTCCAAGGCGAACCAATGTGGAGTTTATCAAGGTAAACGACCAAAGCTCTTTCAACATGCGAGTATGGGAGCGCGGATCAGGGGAAACGCTTGCCTGTGGCACCGGTGCCTGCGCAGTGGCAGTGGCGGGAGTTCTTACGGGTCGCATGAAAAGAAGCCTTTTGGGGCATTTAAGGGGTGGCGACCTAAGACTGGACTGGTCAGAAACGAACAATCATGTTTTCATGACAGGGCCAGCGGTTGAGGTCTTTCAAGGAGAATGGCCTGACCGCGACTAGTTTTAGCGGTCAAACCATGAAGATACGACACCCATTTTTAATCAAGACAGCCGGATTCACCATTTCCCTAGTGGTGCGTTCCCTGATTAGAACAGTCAGGTATCGCTACATTCCTGAAGAAAAAAACTACGATCCCAACCAAAAGAATTTTCAGGGCCGTTACATTTATGCCTTCTGGCATGAAAACATATTGATTCCGGCCTATCATTATGGCCGTCCGGATATCAAGGTTCTGATCAGCCAGCACGCCGATGGTGAAATGATCGCGCAAGCATGTAATCATTTGGGATTTGGCTTGGTGAGGGGTTCAAGCACACGAGGCGGGGTGGAAGCTGTTCGAAATATGCTTAAATTAAGTCAGACCGGTCATCTTGCAATTACACCGGATGGACCAAGAGGCCCCCGAAGAACCGTTCAACCGGGTGTCGCCTATCTGGCGGCTAAAACCGGGTTACCCATAATCCCCATGGGTGTGGCCTTTGGTAAGGCAAAAAGAATGAATAGTTGGGATAAATTTGCAATTCCATCACCTTTTAGCGAAGTAGTTCTGGTGACCACCAAGCCCATATTCATACCAGATGAAAATGGCAAAATGTTTCTTGAAGAACAGACCCGGTTAGTTCAATCCGAAATGGATCGCGCCACCGAATTGGCTGAACAACACCTTTTGGGTAAACTAAGCAAAGCGGCTTAATGCTTCAACTGATCTTGCATGCTTAGATTTGAATCTGTATGAGCACCTCCAATGGCCGGAATCTGTCGAGCCAACTGAGGGATGGCCCCTCGGGAAGCCCGCTGGAAACCTGGCACCGCGGCCTGCTGGTCGGGCTTTTGACAGGGATTGTTGCGGTTTTCTGCATTGCCTTCTGGTTAAACCCCTACGGCGATAATGGAAAACCTTTAAGAATGGGAACCCATGAACAACTGGGATTTCCTCCTTGCAACTTTGTGATCCTTACGGGGAAACCCTGCCCTAGCTGCGGAATGACCACCAGTTTTGCCCTGTTTGTAAGGGGAGATCTGGTGAACTCGATGCAAGCAAATCCCGTTGGGATGCTGCTTGCAGGATTTCTAGTCCTGCTAATTCCCTGGGGATTGGCAAGCCTGTGGAAAGGGCGGAGTTTGTTCGTTCGCTCCCTTCAGGTTACGGGATTAGTTGTCTTGGTATTCTTTGTGGGGCTTTCGTTGCTTCGCTGGGGAATACTGATGGCTCTGGGTTTCAGAGCCTGAACGCCTGCCGGAACAGGCATGGCAAGGAGGCTATCATGCGCTTAATTTCCAAGAATATTCTGATTGTTACAATCATACTTGCCAGCATGGCATCCTCCGGATGCAATCTATTATCGATTCCTTACTTCCTTTTCTTTATGCCAGATCCCAAAACCGAGGCCGAGATCCAAAAGATCGCCGCCAAGGACAAGAAAACGGAAAAGAAGGTCCTCATTCTTACCTATGGAAAGCTGGATCTTCGCCCGGAACTTTTGAACTCGGATCGGGAAATTGCCTACAACCTAGAAAAGCATTTGAAACTGCTGACCAGCGCAAACAGTGAAAAGGTCATCGTAATCCCCGCGCGCAAGGCGGAAGAATACAAGAGCACCCACCCAGACTGGCTGGACAGGGACCCTGCGGAAGTTGGCAAGCATTTCAAGGCAGATTATGTGATTTATATCGAGGTTAACTCACTTAGCATTTATGAACATGGCAGCGGTGGCACACTTTACCGCGGCAGAGCGGATATCAACATCACTTTGATTGATGTGAATAACCCGGATGAATCACATCCACCGAGGAACTTTACATGCGCGTTCCCCAGAGAGGCTCGCATGCAAATTACATCCACAGACCAATCCCCCATGGAATTTCGCCAGACATTCCTGGATTATGTTGGCAGAAGACTTTCGTGGAAATTCACCGCACACCCAACCAGAGATGATTTCTACGCCGATTGATGCCTAAAATAGAATAGAAACATAAACCACTTACGGAGCAAAGAAATGTCTGATCCAATCGTGATTCGCTGCAGAGATAACGGCCCATTTGTCGTCAAAGGACCTGTGCAAGTGGTAGATAATGCAGGTAATCCTTTTCCGATTCCCGCTGGCAAGGAAGTGGTGGCGTTATGCAGGTGTGGGGCATCCAAGGTCAAGCCATTTTGCGATGGCGCCCATAATGCATGCGGCTTTCAGGGGTCTGAGAAGGCTCCCCAACAAACAGCATAAGTTTCTATTTTTTGCCTATATCAAGAATCAGGTCATTAATTTCTGATTCAACTTTAAGGTCCTTGGTAAATTTACCGGGGCCTTTTTCGTTGGGAGAAGCAGTAAATCCGGCACTGCCAGTAAGAATGTAATCACCTTTGGCAATTTCAATCATAAAAGAACCATCTTCTGATACCCGAGCATAATTCTGAGCTTGGTTAATCTTGGAAGTAAGCAGAACCATTGGCTTTTCCCCAGGAGGGAGACCCGTAATTGGCTTGCCATTGGAGAGAATTTTACCTGAAACTTTGATTTTTACTTCCTGAGGTTCTTTGCCACAACCAATAGCAAATACCAAGGCAAAAAACACCAACACCATTCTGGAAATCATTTTAAGCATCATAACTCCGCCCTATTCTGAAATGACCTCACCATTGGCAGCCGTTCCCATAGCCAGAAAGTTTGGTTGGGAAATATTGAAAGTAATGAAACGGATACTTCCATCAGCCAAGGCAAAATTGGCTCCGCCAGAGTGGGAAGAACCGAAAAGGTTTTCCCCGTGATTGAGTGTTGGATCCTGCCAATCCGCTTTAGGCGGAAGCGAAGTATTTCTAGTGGCATCGTGATCCCAGCCCGAAGTGTAACCCTCGTTATCATCGCTCTGGTATTGCCCTATAAAACGGGTATTCATCCTTTTTTCACCAAACATCAGGGTGTTACTGGTACCATCTTTAATATCAATTAGCTTAAGACCATCAAAACCATATACAATGGCGCCATGATTTCCATTTCTCGTAGAAGTCGTATTGTGCGAGGAAGCATAGTCAGTAGGCCCATGGGGATAAGTGCCACCAGGCCCATTATTAAATCCATTTGCGTTATACCAATCAGCAATCGGAGGTAAAGCCTTGGGAGCTCTTCTTGAAGGGCAAAAATAAGTCTTGATAACAGCTCCAATGGCATTTCTTTGGCAATCCGCAATGGTAGCACCACCTGCCCCTCGCCAAACCGCAACCTGTTCCATGAAAGGCAGTATTTGAAAACCCCAACCAGCTTTTTGGCCAACCCCGGCTACGGGGCTGCCCGGAGCTGTAAAAGTCGGCACAGCCTCTTCCCACCTGGTACTTGCAGAAGGCAATAACCCATGCGTATCATGATGATTGTGCGCAGCCAGACCCATCTGCTTCAAGTTATTAGCACACTGCGCCCGCGAGGATGCCTCGCGAACCTTTTGCACTGCAGGCAGCAATAATCCAATCAGAATTGCAATAATGGCTATCACCACCAGCAATTCAATCAAAGTAAATCCTTTTCTGGTTTTTAGGGTATTCATGGGAGGCCTCTCTGAATTAAGAAAGTTATGATAATAAATAATACCCCACAGCAAGCCAGTAATAATAAAAAAACTCCCTGATTTTGTCAGGGAGTTTTCATTATTAACCCAAGAACAGGAACCTTATTTCTTGTTCTTTTCTTCCAAAACAGCCTGTGCCGCTGCAAGACGGGCGATCGGTACCCGGAACGGGCTGCAGCTTACATAGTTCAAACCAATCTTGCTGCAGAACTTCACGGAATCAGGTTCGCCGCCATGTTCACCGCAAATGCCAATCTTTAGGTCATTACGGGTAGCGCGGCCACGTTCCACACCCATTTTCATCAAACCGCCAACTCCATCAAAGTCAATCACTTGGAAAGGATCCTTCTTTACCAAATCATTTTCAATGTAGTGCTTGATGAAGCTACCGTAGTCATCGCGGCTGATACCAAGGGTAGTCTGAGTAAGATCGTTGGTACCAAAGCTGAAGAACTGTGCCTCGGCTGCAATTTCACCCGCGGCAACGCAGGCGCGTGGCAATTCAATCATGGTGCCGACGTAATAAGGAACCTTTGTTCCCTTTTCAGTGAACACCAACTGGGCGGTTGCATGAACCAGCTTCACCTGAGCCTTCAGTTCCGGCAGGAAGCCAACCAAAGGAATCATGATTTCCGGTTCAACAGCAATGCCTTCTTTGGCAACATCGCAAGCCGCTTCAAAAATAGCCCTGGCTTGCATCTCGGTGATTTCAGGGTACACGTTCCCTAAACGGCAACCACGGAAGCCCAGCATGGGGTTCAGTTCGTGCAGTTCCTTGATGCGTTTCTCAATCACCTTGGGGCTTACACCAATGGTTTTGGCCACTTCCTTCTGTTCAGCCTTGTCATCTGGCTTTGGCAAAAACTCATGCAATGGGGGATCCAAGGTACGAATGGTAACAGGCTTGCCCTTCATGGCTCTGAACAAGCCGGCGAAGTCGTCTCTTTGGAACTGTAACAACTTGGCAAGGGCGGCTCTTCTTTGATCCACGGTGGTGGAAAGAATCATCTCGCGCATTGGCAGAATATGATCGAAGAACATATGTTCGGTTCGGCAAAGGCCAATACCCTCTGCACCGAAAGCAACTGCCGCTTCCGCCTGATCAGGCTTGTCGGCATTCGCACGCACTTTCAACATTCGAACTTCGTCAGCCCAACCCATAAGCTCCGCAAACTGCTGGTAAACCTTGGAATCGGCTGGCTTCATGGTCTTGGAAATCAAAACCTGCACAACCTCGCTGGGCTTGGTGGCAACTTTGCCTTCCATTACCTCGCCGGTAAAACCATCGATGGCAATCCAATCGCCTTCTTTAAGGGTCTTGCCACCCGCGGTAACAGTTCGCTTCTTGTAGTCGATCTTCAGATCACCGCAACCCACGATGCAAACCTTGCCCATCTGACGGCTTACAAGAGCAGCATGGCTAGATGCACCACCAAAAGCGGTAAGAATGCCGCTGGCAACCTGCATACCGCGAATATCTTCAGGGCTGGTTTCCTGTCGAACAAGAATTACCTGGGAGTCCTCTGGCATGTTGCCATGGGCATCCTTCTGGAAACTGTTCACATAAGCTTCCGCATCGTCTGCAAAGAACTTGATCTTGCCGGTGGCGGCACCAGGACCCGCATTAATACCCTTGGCAAGCATGCGACCCTCTTCAACCGATTTACGCTTGGCATCCGGGTCAAAGATTGGCTGCAAAAGCTGATTCAAGTCATCAGGAGGAATACGACCTGCGGTAATCGCCTCTTCCTTGGTGATCAGGCCTTCGTGAACCATGTCCACTGCGAAACGAACACCTGCAAAGCCGGTTCGCTTGCCGTTACGGGTCTGGAGCATCCAGAGCTTGTCTTTCTGTACGGTAAATTCAATATCCTGCACATCGCGATAATGCTTTTCCAACTTTTGACGAATGTCTTCCAATTGCTGGTAAACTGCAGGCATTTCCTGGGCAAGTTCAGCAATCTTCTTGGGAGTACGAATACCCGCAACAACATCTTCACCTTGTGCGTTGATGAGGTATTCACCATAAAAGACTTTTTCGCCAGTTGCAGGATCGCGGGTAAAAGCAACACCTGTGGCGCAATCATTACCCATGTTGCCAAACACCATGGAGCAAATGTTGGCAGCGGTACCCCAATCGTGCGGATAGTTGTATTGGCGGCGGTAAACAACAGCGCGATCGTTACCCCAAGACTTGAACACCGCACCCACAGCTTCAAGCATTTGTTCCATCGGATCGTCTGGGAAATCCTTACCGGTTCTTTCATGCACAGCGGCCTTGAACTGCTTTACCAACTTCTTAAGGTCTTCAGTATCTAGGTCGGTATCCAGGTGAACCCCCTTCTTCTTTTTCATCTTGTGAAGAATATGTTCGAAGGGATCTTCCTCTTCCTTGGACTGTGGCTTAAGGCCCAGCACAACATCACCATACATCTGCACAAATCTACGATAGCTATCCCAAGCAAAACGCTCATTGCCGGTCTTTTTGATAAGACCCTTCAAGGTCTTTTCATTCAAGCCAATGTTAAGAACGGTATCCATCATGCCGGGCATGGAAACCCTTGCGCCGGAGCGGCAGGAAACCAAGAGAGGATTTTCCGGGTCACCAAACTTGGCGCCCATGACTGCCTCGGTTTTGCGAAGAGCTTCCTCAATCTGGCTTCGAAGTTCTTGGGGGTACTGGTGCCCATTGGCATAGAAATACGTGCAAACTTCCGTGGTAATGGTGAAGCCGGCAGGTACAGGCAAGCCAATATTGTTCATTTCCGCCAGGTTGGCACCTTTGCCACCAAGCAAGTTCTTCATATCTGCGCGGCCATCAGAAACACCACCACCAAAAAAATAAACATACTTCACGCTCATGGAAGTTCACCCCTGTTATTTCAATAAATGCCAATAAATAGGCTATTAGCCATCGTGCGCCGAATAGGCCACGAGAAAACCCTTCTCGCATTATTTATGAATTGAGGCCACTTAAGTCAAAAAGAAACGCCTAGGAAGGTGTTCTTATGTACACAGACTGATTTAATTTGCAACCTTGGGTAGTACCCTCACCGATACCGGAGAAACCCAATCTTTCTTTGCTGCATCATAGTAAAGGTATGCTCTGCTTGCCTGACCTTTGTATTCTCCGGGCACCCTTGCTATCAAATCGAGATCCAATTCTATCCTTTCCCTGGGAGCCAAATCGCGCCAGTACAAAACAAGCTCGCGGCCCAAAACCTCGAATGCCGCCAATTTGGATCGGCTTCCATCTTCCGGAACCTTGCAGAGTTCCCTTAATTTTTTCAAATCTTCAGGTAATGCCAATCCGGCTGGTATCCCCAGAATAGTCGTGGACATTCCCTGACCAGAACCCGTGGTGTTCTCCAATACCATTTTCCATTGAATGGGTGCCCCCTCTTCGATTTCAGCCTTGGTAAGTTTTGTTTGAAGCTTCAGTATTGGGTTACCCTCACTGGCAGGTTTTTCGGAATGATAAGTCCAACCCACGCTAACAGGAAAATTATTTCCCCCGGAAAGTTCCAGACGCAGTTTGTTCTCGCCAGAATGAAAATGCTTTTCTGGCTGCGAAACTTCAAGGGAAATCGCCTGGGAATGATCCTTGGAAAAATCCTTACGAACAACCTCTGTGTCACCCGCAAAAACCTTAAGGGATCCTGCCTGAACATCCCTCTTGTTCGCCTTGGTGAAAGCTATCAAAGATTTTAACGCCATGATTGTGGCCTGAGTGGAACCAAAACCACCCTGTCCTCCGCGCTGCTTGCTGATCCAGTCAGCAGATTTCCTAGCAGGCACATGAAAATCGTTGCGATTGGCTTTTAACATAGCCAGCAAGGCCAGAGCTGTGGTTTCCACTTTAAGGTCATTACCACCCGAACCCGTGATACTTGTTTTCTCTCCCTCGAAACATCCATTTTCACGCTGCTTAGCGACAATCTTTTGAATTATTTTGCCAGAGCTCTCCGCATCACCGCGGTTCAGCAGGCTATTTGCCACCAAAGAAAGGAAATACACATCTGTGGCCTGTTCCGCTTTCTCTTTCAGGGATTTTAGTTCAAGGGTAAGATCATCTTCCTTACCAGATTCGGTGATAGACCAAACAATATAGGCATTGGTGATTTCTTCCGGGGCCCTTCCAAAAGAATCCAACGCTCTGGGGTTCCTATTGAAGCCACCCTTCCCATCTCGCTGGTTCATCAAATAATCAGCAGTTCTACGAATCATGGTTTGGTTTACAGGCATTACCCGGGAAAGGTCTCGGAATTGCAATAGGCCATAAGCAGTGAGGGCCTCGTGTGGTGCAGCGTTACCGCCAAACCACTCATACCCCTCGCGTTTACCTTTTGCCTGATTGTTGCATTCAAACGAGATCAGTTTTTGATAGCCTCTTTCCAGCAATCCCATGGCTTTCTTTTCGACTTCGGGCAGACTTTGATTGCTTTCCCGCAAATAGTCCATCACCAAGAGATTAGGGTAGTTGGTGGTGCTTGTTTGCTCAAAACATCCATGGGGTTCACGAAGCATGGATTCTAATCCCTTTTGCAGATCCGCCAAAACTGAAGGATACGCAATCACATGTACCTTCAGGCTTCCGGATAGAATCTTTTCCGGCAACTGCAAATTTGCGTTCAGGGTCCCCTCGAGTGTATCGCTCAAACCCCGAACTATAGGAAAACCAGCGTTGGATATCTTGCAACCTTCCCTTATGGAATCGGATGCAAAGCCATCTATTTTTGCGGAAAAGACCAATTCCGCATCACCTTCCACCAGCGAAGGCGTGAAAGTGTACAACTTGCGAATCGTTTCGCCTTTGCCGATCTTAACTCTGGAGGAAAGCGCACCATTCAAAAGTTTTAAACCGGAATATTTGTCCAATAAAATCTGAGCTTCACGGTCGGTATCGGTATTGTTGGTAATGGCCAAGGGAACAATTACTACATCTCCATAGGTGATTTCCTGAGGAACTTTTGGTTGAATCACCAATGGCAATCGCGATGAAAAAACCAACCGCCCAGAACCCAACCTGCCATCAAGCGTGTAACCTGAAGCTGAAGCCACAAAACTTGTCACGGAATCATTCAACTCAAATGCCGTGGTTACCGAACCATCATTGGTAACCAATGCTGGAAACCAGGCGATGGTTTCGGTGAAATCGGTTCGCACATCAGGCTGGTCTCCGGAAGTTCGTTTGTGGGCATATTCCCTGACAATCATCGGGACGGATTCCAAAGGCATTCTTTTTCGCGCAAATGCGGCTCCCTCAGCCGGCTTCATATCCCCTTCTACCCTGTCCTGCGCTTGCCTTAATCCTCTGACACCATCTCTGGCACCCATTGGTTCACGAAACATTGGAGCCATGTTTTGTTTTTCAACCATGGCAGCCACTCCCAAATTATTTCGATTTTCACCCTTTGCGTTAGCAGCCAACATTCTGGGTTCAGGAAGGCCGGGCTGTGGAATTCCAGCGGGACCACCCATGGCCTGCATCTTTTCGGGTGGACGCAAATCCATCCGACGGGCATTTGGTGGGAGTGCCAAAGCCTGAGGAGCCGCATTCCTGGCAATTGGGTTTGCATCGGCTAATTCGACCGCAGCGGCTGGAACCGCATGTTTCATTGGAGCCATGCCACCCACAAAATGAAACCTTTCACCAACACTGGCAGGAATAATCAGGAAAACTAAAACCAACCCCATGCCGCCAAGGCACATCCCAAAAGCCAATTTTCCATACGCAGCCTGCATGACCGCACGAATCATTAAAAACAATGCGGTTGCAAAAAAACCAAGAATCAGAACTACTGCCGCAATCTGGATTAAGTTGCGGAACAATTCTTTCCATTCGCTTACATGGGCTCTGGAGATCAGGAATGATTCAGCAGCTTGGAGTTTTTGCAGGTTTTCCCTGGCTTCCTTTTCCAGTTCGGTTGCCCGGGCTATTTTTGGCTGATAATCCGCATTCAACTTTTCCAGAGGAGCCTGTGAAAGGTCTCTTGAGACTGTGGAAGCCTGACCAATGGTAACCAGAAGATTGTTGGCCTCTTCCTCGTGGATTCCGCGGAATTTGACAGGGTCTTGTTCCGCAAATCGCCTCCAACCCTGGGTGCCAAGCAACAAATCAAGTGCCAAACCCGCCTTGGGGTGATCTCCCAATAACACATCCGCAAATTCCAAGTCCTGAGCCTTGCGAACTTCAGTGGTAAGCAAAAAGTGTGTGGGCATGGAACGATGTGTTTTTTCATCCGCCATTACCACAACACTGTTATCAACCACCCCAAGCATGATTACAGCATCAACCGGATTACTGTTCTCGTTTTTAGCAAGAATCTTTAGAGAAGCCTTGTCACCCGGGACATAGGAACTCTTATCTGCCGACATCTCAAGCCGCAAGCTTTCCGCTGGTTGCCGGTAAAAGAGCCTTTCAGAAACCGGGTAAAGGTTCTTGGTGTTTGAATCATTAATCTTTTCCTCAAACACCGTGAGCCTGCAAACACCTCCGATTGAATCTTGGGGGTTTAATAAACAACTTCCGTTACCATCATCGAGATACGCGCTTTCGAGCAGCCTACCCCTGCAATACATTCCAACCATCAGACGGCTTTTTGTGGTGGAATGCACTTGGACATCCACCTTTTCTCTCGCGCGGTAAAAATCGCTACCAAGGCGCACCACAACCCCGCTTTCCTTGACAGATTGCAGTCTGAACTTTTGGCGGACCGATTCAGGTTTGGTTACCTCAAATTCATATTTGGCATCTTTGCCAGGGGTTAAATCAAACCTCCCCATGCCCTGATTAATCCCCGGTTCCGTGTCGTCGAATAGAGTTTTCACCTCGGGTATTATGACCTTGCCATTTTCAAGAATTCGGCCTGTAACATCCGCAGGCTTTCCCAACAAAGTTTGGGCATGAAAGTAAACCCGGGTGGGCAACCCAGCTACCATGTCGCCACCCTCGGGAAAAAATTCCATCTGAATCTTGTCCAGAACCAATGGCACGGGCTTGGATATGGTCTCGGTATTTCCACCGTCCTGAAATGTAACACTCAACGTGGAGGCGCCCTTGGTTATTTCATTTGGCATGCGATACTTAACAGCCACCCTTCCCTCGCTGTCAGTCTGAAATAGAGCAGGTTTGTCGTTGGGTTTGCCGTCCACGCCAATTACAACACCATCCACTATCAAAGTTGCCGTAACACCGGCATTAGCGAGCGGTTTACCATCGGCCGATGACGATTTGCAGTAGGCAGTAAGATCCTGTCCGGGAGCGTAAGTTTTGCGATGAAAATCAAGTTCCTTGTTGATTCTCGGTTTCTGGTATCGATTCACAACAAACTTCCGAGATTGCTCTGGAAACCTTCCACTGGCATCCTTTAATAGC
>Ga0256340_1000079_pt1 | contig 13703 bp, 9 predicted proteins | sample AtltaT_3_FD_183807 | JGI IMG/M metagenome (GOLD analysis project Ga0256340, IMG submission 183807) | Metatranscriptome of freshwater microbial communities from Altamaha River, Georgia, United States - Atl_Colum_RepC_8h (Metagenome... | ecosystem: Environmental > Aquatic > Freshwater > River...
ATGACCGTGGGCGTGAGTGGGCATGTTGATGGGGACGCCATTGATGGTTGTGGCGAAGTCCGTCCCATGGTCCAGGTTCATCCCCCGTAGGAAATACTGGTTGGCCTTTCCGTCCCCTGAGTGCTGTGTCACCACCATGCCCGGGATGAACTCCATTACCTCCGCGGGTCGTAACAGGGCTCGGTTGCGCAAGAGTTCAGCCCCTATGACACCTTGACTTGCAGCATCGCTCGAACCGATCGAGTTGTCGTAATGCCCGGTGACAATGACAGGAGGCAGCTCATGCGCGCAGACCGAAACACCGCACCAAAAAAGTGCGATCAGAATCAAAATCGGTCTACGGCAAAGGTCCACGAAGAGGTAAGAGCATTTTTCGAGCCAGTCTACCCTGACGAACTGCCACTAAACTCTGCCTCAATGGTTCGAATCCCCGACCCCACCAAAAAACGATGCTTTCGGACCTGAGCAAGTTATTTATACAATCTCTTCTGGCCCGCCACTATTTTTGGGCTCTTCCCCGATTAAGGGGGATGGGTACTCACCAAACAGTCCGCAACACGGTTTCAATTAAAGTTTCGCACCAGCCCCAGCATATCCAAACAGTTGCCAAAACTATTCAATTGGAAGAAAAAATATTCTTTCGATCAGATACTTTCACAGCCGTAAGTCCGGTCGATCTTCTCCATAAAGGATCAGCTTGGAAAATGTTGGGACGAAATCAAGCGTAGTTCAGACTCCGACATGGCTGTCTTTGTGGCCAAGGCCCATAAATCAAAATGTGGTGCATATCCTCGCGCCATACTCGCGATGGTTTTGAAGCCTGATTCCAATAAAGTTTCGACCAGAACTTTCTTAGTAAAGCCGCAACGATGTGCCATGAACAAGTTATTTCTTGCCAGTGATGCCCTGTGACCGTAAAGAATATCGAGTGCGCTGATTGGGCCAGCAGGAGATGAGTAGGCCGGTTCTGTCAATTTATCCTCCGCCACAACTTTTGCGACCGATTGCAGGTCAGGACATGTAACTACAAAATAGCCCGCTGGTTTTAACACCCGCCAGAACTCAGCCAACGCAATGGGTACTTCATGAGGGTAGAGATGTTCAATGTTATGGCTTGAAAAAATCGCATCAAATGAATCATCTTCAATAGAGTCAAGATTTGTCATTGAACCCAGAATATCCGGATTCACACTGGGATCAATGTCGTATCGGACTTCAGTCCAATCAGCCCCCGCAAACACTTTAGTCGTTCTGGACTTATTCTTCATCCCGCAACCCACATGGAGAAATTTTTGCATTTCCGAGTAATTCCAATCAATAAAAAAAGTACTGTGAACGACAAGCCATCGAACGAACGCCGATCTGAATTCAATGCACCATTGATGTACCCAATGCCCACGCCAGTTGCTTTGGCAAACAAACCGTCTGAAGGTCATAGTTGGCTATCACATGCGCTCTGGCTGCTTTTCCCAAGGATTCCCGTTTCTGTTTATCCCTGAGTAAGTTCGTCACGGTATTTGCTAACCCTTGATGATCAAAGAAATTCAACAGCAAACCTTGACGGTCATGCGAGATCACCTCTTGAACAGGAGCCGTGTCGCTCGCTACAACTGCGCAGCCTGCGCTCATTGCCTCGAGCAAGCTCCAAGAGAGAACAAACGGGTAGGTAAGGTAGACGTGGACGCTCGAGAGTTGAAGGATCGAGATGAATGAGGGGTAGTCGACACGACCTAAAAATAAAACTCGGCTCCAGTCTTGATCTGAAATTTCTCCTTTAACCTCTTGGGCGAAAATTTCTTTCCAAGTTCTGCCGTCCTTGCTTCTGGCCCCGTAGCTCACATCATCTCCACCAACAATCAAGACCAGCGCTGATTTGTTTTGACGAAGCAATTCCGGCAACGCTCTCATAAAAATATGATAGCCACGATAAGGTTCTAAATTTCGATTGACAAAGGTAATGATTGGAATGTCAGCAGTTTTCGATACTACCCCCAGCTTTTCGAAGCGCACAGCTGCATTAGGGTTAGGTGAAATCAATTTGGTATCAATCCCATCGTGAATGACAGTTATTTTTTTCTGGATTGACTCCGGAAAAGTGCTAGCTTGCCATTTGGTTGGGCTGATAGCGGCGTCAGCAAAATCAAAGTGCATGATGTTGTTGAGATTCTTGAGGTGAATTCGGCAAAAATCACCCTCGCGGTCTTCAACGGGGAATTCAGGATCGAAACCAACATCTGCGTTTTCAGACCGATAAAAGAACTCGCAGTAGAGAGACAATTTGGCATCAGGCCAAACCTGTTTGAGAAACATGCTCTCCCCCCAGCCATGATGCGCAATGATGAAATCTGGCTGGTACCCTTTTTTCTTTAATGCCATCGCTGCACGGAAGCAGGCCTCGCCTCGAATGACCTTTGTCTCAAAATCGCGAATCCACGGGTGTATCTGAATTGAGGAGCTTTTATTTACCGAGTACGGTATGACAGTCACCCCGTTCCAAGGCGAAACGATCGCAGAATTGAGCGTTAAAGCAGCCACGTCATAGCCTTGGCGTACTAATGAAGGCGCCAAAAACTTAAACTGACCAGGGAAGTTGAGGTGAATGAATAGATACTTCACTAAGTTCTCTACTAAAACATCAACCAAAATCGATGAATTGATTAAACAGCAATTGCATATTGAATAAGCAAATCTCTTAAATCGCTATTTCAAGTGCCTTCAAGATGGGCAACTGCTTTTGTTCAAATTCAAGGGCTTGCTTGGTCAGTTCGGCAATATTTTCTTGATCGTTAGGAAGGGGTTTGCCGTCCTTGAGGATGGCTTGTCCTTGCGATTTAAGTAATTCCCAAGCAAATTTAGCCCATTCTTGGGGGGTGGACTTGCCGAGCTGTCGCGCCATTAGAAAAATTTGGTTAAACCGCCACACCCGATGCCCGCCACCCGTGACGGGACTAACGAGAAAACTGACATCGCCTGAGCTGCGGGCTAACTCCATGAGGTATGTGTTGAGCGAACGAGTGAATGGCCTTCTTTGCTGCGTCTCAACCTCTTCTTGTGTGACGCTAAGATGATCGAGAGAGAGCAAAACTACGACAGCTTGTATCAACTGCCCCCTCGAGACACCGCGGTCGGCCATTTCGATTTCAAGTTCCGCTATGGTTCGGGACTTGTGATCACCCAACAGGCCGATGAGTGGCTTATAAATCATCTCTTGGAGGCTTGCTTCTCCTGCGAGGGTGGTGACTTTTAGCGCAATTGAATCCGCTGGACTGGTGAGCAAAACACGGATGGTTCTGAGCGCATCCATTTGCCGAATCGGGTCAATTTTTCGGGCGCCCTTGACCCAGTAGTCTTTTCGGAATTGTTGGTTCACCAAAAAATCACGCGTCGTCTCACGGAACGTGACATCGCTGATTTCATTTAAAAACCCCATCTGCTCTGCCGTCAAATTCACAGCCTCGACGGAATCTAGCAAATTTGCTGAGCAGGCAAAATTGAGCTTCGCCCCCGAGAGCCATTGGCTCATGTCAGAGAAGTGCATGGGCTCCCAGTCGGCATTGAAATACTCATGCGCAAGGTACTGACGGTTGTGCGTTTTAAGTTTATCGATCCGATCCTTGATTTGCGGATTTACGCGGGTGTAAGCTGCATTCACACCGAGCAAGCGATCCGTAAACTCAATCGCGCCATTAATACGAGAAATAATGCCTGCACCATCGGCCCCCACCACTTGTGCATGTTGTGTCATCAGATGGCGCATGGGTGCGAACGCCCCCCAGCCGGGAAGGGTGTTGTAACTGATATACAAAACTCCACCCACTCGAAGTTTGCGCCGAACGAAATCCACGATGATGGATCGGTTCTCATCCGAAATCCAAGACCAAATACCATGGAGTCCGATATAGTCAAATTCGGGAAGGTCTCGATGACAGAAATCAGCGAAGGATTCATCAAAGAGCTGGGCTTTTGAGCCGCTTACCCGAGCAAGTTCTTGTGCGAATCCTGCTTGCGAGGGATTGAAATCCGTTCCGTACCAATTGACGAGAGAGCCCGCGGCATGAAAATTGGCAGACACACCTTGGCCAAACCCCAGCTCGCAGGCCGTACCCATCTCCGGAAAAGCCAGTCCGGCATTCAGAAAGGCAAGCTTTACGCGGGCTGGGTTCAATTCACTGTAGTAGCCATAGGTATAGCCAATATCGGCCACATAGCCTGCGGTCCAGTCTGTCATGGGAATTCCTAGGTAATGCGAAGTGAAACGTTTTATATGACGAACAATCACTGTCCGAGTTTGCCCTGCAGCGCTACTGCGTATGCGTGGCGAGCGGTCTGCGCAATCGCCATTTCACGCTGAAGTTCGGCAATCTTTTGATCTGTTGCGATCAGCATATCTAGCTCAGCCCTCACCTCCGGTGTGAGGGCGTCCAATTCATACTCTTTGTTATCAATGGTGATCTTGTTCATGTTTTATCCTAAATAAAGAAGAAAAAACCCGCCCCCCTTTCGGGGAGGCGGGGGTATCAAAAAAATGATATTAATTTGATTAAACTTTTACGCAATGATTGCAAATTCGCCGACAACAAGAACAGGAGCACTTGTAAATGTTGCAATCTGGACCGCAGCTGTTGCTCCAGAGCCATCAGCGTCGTAATACAAAGCTCCTGTCGTTGTGTTGTAAACGATGCGTCCAGTAACGCTGGCTGCAGCGGTCAAGCCAGCTCCGGATTCAAACTCTGGAGCCGTTAACGCACCTACTAAGCCGAGCCCCGCCATTGCAGCTTTAGATAATTGAATTGAATCGTTTGCAACCACATAGTCTGTAATAGTATCTGTTGTGGCCGGAGAATCAAAAATCACCACATCATTACCGTTACCGGTAGAAATTGTGTCACTACCAGCGCCGCCCGTAATGGTGTCACTTCCGGCAGTACCGGTGATCGTATCGTTGCCGCCAGCGGCAACTACAGATAAACCAGCCGTTGTGGTAGTTCCGGATGTAAATGTGATTCCACCCAAATTAATGGTGTCGGCGTTTGCTGTGCCGTTCACCAAGATGGTGTCGTTTCCAGCGGCTGCATTCACCTCTGTGAATGCGATGCTTTGACCATTGAGTTGTGCCCCGTCAAACGTCATCGCCACAATGCCCGCAGTATCAGCGTTAGCAGCGGATGCGATCCTAACAGCTTCAATACTCGTCAATGTTGCGCCAGTAAAGTCTGTTGTTGCTGTCAGCCGGATTTGGTCGGTTCCACCACCGCCATCAATGGTTCCCGCAAAGGTTGCTTGTCCGATGACGAAGAAGTCACCACCAGATCCGCCTTGCAAATTGTCATTTCCACCGCCGCCAACAATAGTGTCAGACAAATTACCACCAACAATGGTGTCCGCACCGGCGGTACCTGTAATGTGGTTGGCTGCGGCAGCTACACCAGCGATGTTTTGACCGGCAGCGCCGGCGCCCACGATCGCAACTAGACCCCAGTCAGTGTTTGTAGCCAAGACGTTTGCAGCAAGGGCTGCACCGCCGTTCGCAATTACGGTGGGATTCAAGCCCTGAACAGTGAGCCCACTGGCATTGAACGTTGTGTTGGTTGCAGCTGCATTCAACGTCAACGTGTTCCCAGCACCTGCACCCAGGTTGACAGTCCCAGTGATGGTTTCAACTTGAGTGTTTGCGGCGGCAGTAAAAGTCACAACGTCGTTCCCAGCACCGGTGCTGATGTTGAGCGATGCGGTTTCATTGAAATTGGCCGTCGAATTTGTACGTTGACCAGTGATATTTAACGTGTCAACACCCAAGCCACCTGTGTAGGTGACGTTATTGGCTGTCACGTTAGCAAAGGTATTTGCTCCAGTAGTGCTGCCGACAATGTTTGCCGTGACAGCGTTGATGGTGGACCCAGTGACGGCGCCAGCTGCTGCACCATTCACCCCGCCAGTAACACCAGAAGCTTTGAATGTCACAGTTCCTGCAGTTACAGCGCCGATAGTCACATCGCCACTTGTGTTGGTAACGTCAATAGTGGCGGTACCAGAACGCATTGCCAAGGCGCCAGTCACTGCATTGGCCAGGCCATCGGTAGTCGAAACAGCCCCGACCGTGACATTGCCTAAGGATCCGGATGCATCAATAGAAATATCTTTAGCTCGCCCTGCATTAACAGCGCCAACAATGTTAGTGCCGAGTTTAGTCCCGACAAAGGACATGCTGCCGCCAGTGGTGGCAGTTCCAAGGGCGCCTGTCGTCACAGAACCAGTTGCGCCGCTAAAGTTCAGCTTTGTGGCCTCAGTGGAATCTACCGTACCGATTGTGATGCCCCCTTGAAATCCTGAGGCTGTCAAATTAATCGCGCCAGTAGCTGCAGGAAGACCAATGTTTCCGGTAGTCAGGGTTTGTGTTGAGCTACCCTGACCAGAGAAAGTCGCGGTATTCAATGCAGCAAGGGCCCCAAAGGTGACATTTGACTTAGATGTAGCTGAAATCGTGTCAAGCAGCGTAAATGTACCGCCAGCGAAGTTAACGGCTGCATTTTCCCCTGCATTGACCTTCAGCGAGCGAGCTGAACCAGCCACGATGTTGCCAGTAAAGCCACCGTTCGCGTTTAACTCAACGGAAGTGGCTGAATTTGCCGTAAAAGTACCGGTCATATTGGTGCGCGCGGCAACATCAATATTGAGCGAGCTTCCGGAAGTCGTCAGCGAAGTAACAACCGTGTCATTTGTACCGGCTGTCGAGGCCGCTGCTGCTGTCGATTTGAAAGTTGTTGCTCCGGTACCCAGAGCTTGAATTGTCTGCGCTGCAGCTTGTGCACCTTGGCTGCTGATGGTAATAGCATTCGCCCCCAGAGACTGGAGGGTAATTCCACCGCCCAAGTTGTCATAGGTGAGTGTTTCAACACCTTTGGCTTGATCCATATTCAGGTTCAGCGTACCTGTGGAGTCTGTGACACGCAGTGTCTGGATATTGCTGACATTGGGACGGAACGAACCCGGCCCAAAATCATCCATCACCAAAGTGTTCTTGCCAGCCCCGCCGTCTACAACAGTCACGGGGCCAAGAGAAGTCACGGTAATCGTGTCGTCACCAGCACCAGTTTTCACCGACTTCAGGCTTGTTGCAGTTCGGAAATCACCGGTAACAGCGCCAGTCACGCCAGAGGCATCAACAGTTTGCAAACCAGAAACGCGCGCACGCAGCCCAAGAGTCGAGTCGCCAGTCGCTGTGATCGAGGTCAGCTCAGAGGATCCATCCAGGTTGATCGCATTTGCCCCCTTGGAAGAAAGGGTCATGGCTTGGATATTGTTAGCTGTGAATGCGGAGGTTCCAGTCACAGAGTCCAAACCGACCTTCATGGCATTGTCAGCAGTGGTCGAAAGGGCGCCAGCGGCAAATTGCAGGGTCGTTGCTCCACCCGCTTGATTTTTAATTGTGACATCCGCAAGGTTACCAACGCCCTGAACCGTAACTCCAGTAGCCGCCTTAGCAGAATCAATCACGTACGCGGTGACATCTTTAACGCCCGTGGCATTAAATGTCCGACCAACGAGACTTGTGTTGTTGATTTCGAGAGTCTCAAATCCCTTGATTGAGCCCGTCGTAACCCCGGCAAAATCGCCTTGCATTTCAATTCGAAGGGTATCGGTACCTGTTGAACCATCCAAAGTGTCCGTGCCATCAAGAGTCGCCGCACTGCCCGTAGTGGAAACTGCACCCGACACAATGTCATTACCGGTGGTGCCGTCGTATTTCTCAGCACCAGTTTTTAGGGCATAAGAAGCAGGAGCAACCGTTGGTGTCGTCGTCGGGGTTGTGGCGCTCGGCGTAGTGGTACTGGGTGTAGTGGTGCTCGGCGTTGTCGTCGAGCCCGAGGGAGTTGTTGTCGAAGGAGTGGTTGTCGAAGGAGTGGTTGTGCTGGAAGCTACAGCAGGCGAAGAGCTGTTGGAGTTGGAAGCAGCAGCAGCAACAGCCACGCCAGCGACGACGAGGGCGGTGGTGGAGACGCCAGCAGCAGCGCCACCAGCAGCAGCGCCAGAAGATGCAGCCCCAGCAGCTTGTGCGACGACGACATCCTCAGTCCCCTGCTCGGCAGCAGAAACATCCGCGTCGAGGACGATTTTCTTGTTCAACAGTTGTACGGCTTGGCCTGCCGTAAGGGTTGTGGCAGGAGCCTGGCTGGGCACATTTGCTTGGGGGAGCTTCTCCGCCACGATGCGTGTGTCCAACTTGGTTTTTGTTGCGATTTCTTTAGCCATTTTTGACTTTCCTATCTTTGGGGTTGCAAAAAGTTTTTTCGAAAAAAGATTTGTGATCAGCGGTCAAACCGACGGTGAGTTAAATGCATTTCATTGAGGGTTCTCCTTTTCCGAGGGTTTGAGCTGCCGTTTGATTTGGATCACCAGGTCATGCGGTAAGGGCTCTCCGAATGAGCCACCGCGCGCAGTGAGCCTGAAAGTTGGGGCCAAGCACAAAGAGAACGGTGTCCGCCCCTGCGGGGAAGACTTGCTTGCCAACGGCGACAAAGCGCGCGTGGAAGACTGTGCTCCATGGTGAATGGTCATGTTTGACAATTTTGCCAGTGTTGTGATTTTTCCAAGTATATATAACAAAACAGGGGTTCACCATACCCACGAAGTCTTCTTTGACTAAAGTTTGGGGCCGTCTGTGTCAAAAAACAAACAGTGGGCGCGGCAACTCTTGACAAAGAAACGCGGGGCATACCGATAAACCCTTGGTTTTCTGACTTCAGCGCTCTCCCATCGAGGTACTGAAGGTTTTCAGAACGGGTTTGACCAAGTACTGCCAGACCGTACGCTCCCCCGTCTTGACCTCAATGGTGGCCGTCATTCCAGGCTGAATTTCGAGGTCTTCGTCAGGCCGTCCGCTGAAACGGCGCCCATCTGTTCGGACTTGGGCCCGGTAGTAAGGCTGCTCACCCTGACGCAAGTCTTCGGTCAGTGTGTCAGCACTGATATAGGTGAGTTTTCCGCTGAGGTCACCATAGATGGTGTAGTCATAAGCATCAATTTTTACCCGGACTTGTTGGCCCAGCTTGAGAAAGGCGATGTCCGTGGGGGAAACCTTGGCTTGGATCATCAGGTCGTCCTCCAGGGGAACGATTTGCATCACCTCGTCGCCAGGACGAATCACCCCGCCAAGGGTCGTGATTCGCACGTTTTTGACAATGCCACGCACAGGCGCCTTGAGCTCGGTGAGTTCAAGTTGATTCTTCCGCTGAGCCATGTTTTGCTGCACGCCCGCAAGGTCTTCCTGCGCGCGGTTGAGCTCAGCTTGGGCGTCCTGAAAGTATTTGTTGCGCTTGTTGGTGATTTGAGCTTGTAGATCGGCCACCTGTCGCTGAAGACGGAGTACTTCGGTCTTACTAACATCGCCGGTTTTGACCAGCGGCTGGGTCATGTCGAGCTCTTCTTTCGCCAAACGTCGCATGTTTTCAAGCGCAGCAATCTCCTCATTCAGAGCGGCTTTGCGCTTGGTAAAGAGTTGGCTTTGGTTAGAGCGAAACTCGGGGTAATCGTCAAGGTCTGGCGGGAATTTCAACTCTGTACCCAACACTTCCGCACGCAGACGCGTGACGGTGGCGAGCAAGCCAGCGTACTTGGCGCGTGTCTCCAAATAGCCCGCTTCGAAGCGGGTGCGCTCAAAGCGCACCAGCGGGGCGCCAGCCTCCACGATCGCGCCCTCCGTGACCATCAGGCTTTCGATGGTGCCGCCGTCTTGCGACTGAATGATTTGCGTTTTAGAGCTTGGAATCACGGCTCCCGAGGCGCGCGTGACCTGGTCAAGTGAGGCCCATTGCGCCCATGCCAGAAAAATGACCAAGCAGGCCGCAGTGATCCAAACAATGATCCTCAAACCAAAAATTTGGTTGCTGAGACTCTCGCCAGCGCGATCGACAACGACCAGCGAGTGATTGCTTTTCAAAAACCATAGGATATTCACGCCGCAGCTCCTTCTTGAGTCTGGCTGACACGGGGCTGGGCTTGTTGCTGAGCCTGCTGCTGGGCGGCGTTTTGGCGCAGGCGATCCAGCACTGCCTCACGCGGTCCGTCCAGAACGATACGGCCCTTGTCCATCACGATGAGACGGTTCACAAGTGGGAGGAAATTGAGTTTGTGGGTGATGACAATCAAGATGGAGTCTTTTGCAACGCCATTGAAGAGGTGTTGCATCACGTTGGCCTCCAGCTGGTTGTCCATACTGGCCGTAGGCTCGTCGAGGAGCATGATGCGGGGCTGGGCCAACAACATGCGGGTGAGTCCGACGAGCTGTCGCTGACCGCCAGAGAGTCCTCGGCCACCTTCACTGATCTCGAGCTCAAGGCCTTTGGGGTGGGCCTGAATAATGGCATCCAAGCCTGTTTGAGCAGCTGCACGTAGGATTTGACTGTCGCTTGGCATTGGCAAGCCGAGGGTGAGGTTATCGCGCAAGCTGCCTTGGAAAAGGCGCACATCTTGTGGCAAATAACCGATATGCTCACGCACAAATTCCGGTGCCAGGTGGGTGATGTCGATTTTGTCGAGATAGACCGATCCCAGCGTTGGCTTGTAGAGACCAGAGAGGATTTTGATCAGGGTGGACTTTCCGCATCCCACAGCGCCGATGATAGCGACACGCTCGCCAGGGACAAACTGTAGGGCGGGCACCTCGACCGCTGGAGCGCCCGGACGGTAAGCAAAGCCCACCTTGTCCACCAGGAGGTGCCCTTCACAGCGCTCGGGAACAATCAAGCGGGTCTCAGGATCACGGTCGCTTGGCAAAGCCATGATGCCATCGAGCGATTTGAGGGCAATCTCGGCGTGCTTCCACTGAACAATGATCCCTGAAATTTGGGCGATTGGGTTGAGGGCACGTCCACTGATGATGGTGCAGGCGATCAACCCCCCCATAGTCAGCTCACCAATCGTGATGAGGTAAGCGCCAATGCACACCATGGCCACGTAGCTGAATTGCTGGATGGTCTGGGTCAGCTGGCTCGACAAGGAGGAGAGCATCTTCATGCGAATTTCGCTTTGACCAATCGTCGCCACGAGTTCTCGCCAGCGGTTGAGCATCTTCCACTCCCCATTGCTGGCTTTGATGGACTCAATGCCGTCGATGGCCTCGATTAACAAGCCGTTTTTCTTGTTCGATTCGTTCATGTGCATTGCCGTGCACTCTTCAATGGGCTTGCGAAACATCCAGCCTGCCACAATGGCCAAGGGGACCAGCAGCAGGGGTGCCAGAGCAACCCAGGGGGAAATCATGGCGATTACACCGACAAAGAGCAGCGCAAACGGGACATCCGCCAGAACGAACAGGGTCGTTGATGTCATAAATTGGCGCACCGACTCAAAGTGGCGAATTTGCGCGGCAAATGTCCCCACGGTGCGTGGACGAGCATCCATCCGAATGTCCAAAGCCTTGCCAAAGAAAATGGCGGATAGCTCCTGATCAATCACTTTACAGGCCCGCTCCACGATGAGCACCCTGACCTCTTTGAGCACCAGTTCCATGATGATGGCAATCACCACTCCAACCGTGAGCACGAACAAGGTTGAATAGCCCTTAGACGGGACCACACGGTCGTAAACCTGCATGCTGTAGATGGCCGAGAACAAGCCAATGATGCTCACCACAATGGTGGCGAATACGGCATCCATAAAGGCCGAGCGGTATCGACGCACGGTAAAGACAAACCAGTCTCCAGCCGTTTTGGGCATTTCCTCGGGAGATGCAGCGTGAAATTGCACATCGACTTCAAGTGCCAAAACCTCGCCGTGGTTGAGTTCAGCCAAACTGAGCTCAAGAGCATTTCCCTCAGGATCCTCTGCATTGCAAGCACCATGGCTCAACCGACCGCGCAGGAGGAGCGCTCTCTCCCCGTTGTCAGAAATCCAAATCAGCGGGAAATCACTGCGCTGAATTTTTTCTGGCAGGATTTTGCTGTTCTTACCCGCGGGGAAGAGGGCCATCCAGAGCTCAACGGCCCGTCGGCCACGTGGCAAATCCGACAAGACAACGCCGTCGGGCGTGCGATCAAGCATGCCAAACCGATAGGCAGGCACCGAGTGCCCCTGCAGCGCGGCAAGACGGGATAGAAGGGACGCAAGCCCGGGATCCTGCAAGTAGCTGTCGTCTCGGCCCGCATCCACTGGGTCGATAGGGGCGGTGGCAACCGCTGGAACATTGTGTTGATCAGTCATTTAACGCACTCAGTTGTTGGCCGTGGACGTCTCCCGTCAGGAGCATGAGCTTGACTTGGGAAGCGAGAAGGCCGTATTCGACATCTGCCAAGTTGAAAGCGGCTTGGGTTTTTTCGCGTTGCGTGTTGAGCACTTCGAGCCAATTGCGACGTCCAACCTGGTATTGGCGGATGTAGGACTCGAGAACCTCCGTGCTATTGGAGAGCAGTTCTTTGGCCGGACCATCCTGGAGTCGGAACGCCTCAATGTCTGCGATCGCAGAGCGCACGTTTGCCTCGAGCGTTCGATCCAGGTTTTCAAGCTCCTGTCGGGCAGCCTCCTCTTGCATAACTGCAGCCTCTTTGCGGGAGACGGCGCTCAAACCCGCCCCAGGCTGATATTGCAAGCTGAAGTAGGTTTTGTTGTCGTTATAGCCAAAGGGCAGCGGTTTGCTCCAGTAGTGCTGATATCCCGCGAGCAGAACGGGCCAAGCTTGGGAGCCCGCAACCTGAATTTGCTGGCGTGCACTTTCAATTTGAAACATCAGACGGCGTCGCTGGGCCGAGAATTCATTGGCTTTTTGGACATATATTTCATCGCGTGGCTGCGCACGAAAAGCAATCTGCTTGGGAGGAATAGCCGCCGAAACCTGAGCTCCCGATAGGCGGGTGATCGTCTGACGGCTGATGTCGAGCTGCCGCGCAAGCTGAATCTTTTCGCTGATCGCCGACTGAAGCCTTGCTTTGGCCAACGTCAAATCGGCTGCTGCACTGATTTCGTTCGTGACGCGCCGTTGAATCAGATCAACCAGACGTTGGTGTTCTTGAATGTTCTCGTTGGCAGACTTGAGTTTGGCTTGCGCACGTAGCAAATCAAAATAAGCGATGGAGACCTCCGAGAGCACGTTGAACTCAGTTTCCAGGATCTGGGCTCGCGCGGCTTGCTCATTCGCTTCAGCCACACTGATTTGTCCGGTGATGCGCCCCCCCGTCCACAGGGGCTGTTCAATTCGGGTTGAATTCAGGTATCCGTTGCCTTGGGAACGGCCGTCGGTTGAAATGGAAGGGTAACGCCCGAATTTTGCGGCCTCCACCTCATATCCTGCCGCTTGCGCTCGGCTGCGAATCTGCAAGATGGTGGGGTTTTGCTCGGCTGTGGTTTTGAGCAAGGTCGCCAAACCCATTGGATTCGCCCAAGCCGCCGCCGGCACGAGAAGGCCGCAGAGCAAAGCACGCCAGCTGAATGCGCGTGGGGTCATGATCTCTCCAAGCCCTTGCGGGCGGTCAGGTTATTTATGTGGGATAAGGTCGCCCCATGGAGCGATCGCAATTGTGCAATTTTAGGGCTTTTACTGATATTTCAATTTAAACTATTTTTTTAATTTTTTCTACGTATTTTTACAGTCCGATCGCTGGTGCAGGCACATTTGCGGCACCTTTACCCTGAATGGAGACATAAACCCTGCGCCCGTAGAAAAATGGCAAACCCAAAATCATCTCGGTCGCCCCGCTTTCGTAGCCCGCAAG
>Ga0256340_1000081_pt1 | contig 13659 bp, 14 predicted proteins | sample AtltaT_3_FD_183807 | JGI IMG/M metagenome (GOLD analysis project Ga0256340, IMG submission 183807) | Metatranscriptome of freshwater microbial communities from Altamaha River, Georgia, United States - Atl_Colum_RepC_8h (Metagenome... | ecosystem: Environmental > Aquatic > Freshwater > River...
CATGGCGCTCATGGCCACATGGCAAAACAGCTTCTGACATTGAGCTCAACGCAGCCATTCACCAGGCCGACAACAGAAGCAGCCACCTACGCTTTTTGCACACCTTTGTAGATTCACTGCTCGCTACTGCCATAGTAATTGTTTGGCAACGCAGTTATGGCACCGAAGAAACGGGTTGGCTGAGTGCTCTGCTGCGAGTACTCGGTTTTATACCGGCAGTCATCCATATGGCCTGGGCTCAGGTCAACCTCAGCCGCAAGATTGATCAAGCCAATCAAAACCACGAATGGCGCCTTGGTTTGTGGGGTTGCCTTGCAGTGTTGTGTTTGGTTGCATTTGGCTATTTAGCAATTCACCAGTCGTGGCTATCGCATCACTGGGTTGGCACTCTCAACTATGTTTGGCCAGTGGCCGTTTGGCAATCGGCTGCTTGCTTGTCGGCAGCCTTCAGCCATCGACCTTTTCAAACAAACTCAGAGACGCAATTCTCTTGGGCATGCATTGGGGTTGCTGCAGTCCAAGCATTGGCATTGTTGATACCTCTTGCATTTCCCGACAGTTGGAATGCATCGGCTCACATCCATCTTTTCGCATTCATCAGTGCGTTAGGCCTGTTGTCGCTCTCACTGTGGATGGCAAGCCTAAAAAGCAATCGCTGATTTATTTCTTTAGGCGCATCATGAGCTCGCCTTTTAATTTCAGCCATTTCATATCATGATCTGCAACTGCAAAGGGTTCGACGGCCACTGATCCGCGGTGTAAGACTTGCCGGTCGAAGTCTCTTTGCGATACACCCCATTTTCTTAAGAACTGCTTGCTACCGTTATTGCGCACAATTCGACCCGTCGATACACAAGCAAAGTGGTACACCAAACTACTGCCCACACCTAAAAATTTGCGGCAACCTGCATGGTAGAGCTTCATCGTGAAATCATTGTCACTGCTCATTCCTGGCGTTAGTTCGGTGCTGTAGCCCCCTACCTCTTGCCACATCCAAGTTGGCACCAAAGTCGGTGGCCAAGTTGAGCCCATCCAGTTGGATCGTTTTAACTGTGAACACAACTGCAACGCTTTTGTCTCATCCCATGATTCAACCGAAGTTCCGAAATCGGCCACCACAACACATTTATTTCCTGTTTCTTTTGGCTCAATCATCGTAGAGGACAACATAAATCTGTCATGCTTGAACAACTCGATATAGCGAACCAACTCTGTATCCCAGTGCGGCAGCGCCACCATATCGTCATTCATGTATACGAGGTAGCTCTCTACTGCTAACGCTGCAGCACGATTAACTGCAAAGCAAATACCAACATTGTTGTCGCTGTGCGTGTAAGACAGCCCTTGATCTCGCACCCATGCCAAGGTGCCATCGCTTCCATCGTTGATATGAAGCAAGATTTGATGTTTGTAGTCTGAGTTTTTTTGCAAACTCTTCACTAACAGCTGCACATATGAAAGGTTATTCCAGGTAGGAATCACAATTGAAAACATAGATAAGCCTTATGGATTGAACCCTGCGAATAAGCTTTCGATTGGCATTTGTAAATCATAAAAGCATGATTTCTTTCAATGTTTGTGCACGACGATCTTTTTCCGCTAATAAAGGCGGTGCAGCTAGCGACTGCAATGGCCATTCAATGCCTACATCAGCGTCGTTCCACAACAAACTGCGTTCGAACTCTGGGTGGTAGTAGTCGGTGGTTTTGTACAAAAATTCTGCGCTGTCACTGGTCACCAAAAAACCATGAGCCAATCCTTCGGGTATCCACAATTGTTTTTTGTTGTCTGCTGACAGTTCGCAGCCAAACCATTTTCCAAAACTGGGGGAATTGCGCCGAATGTCTACAGACACATCAAACACGGCACCTTGCGTCACGCGCACCAACTTACCTTGTGCGTGTTGCACCTGGTAGTGCATTCCGCGCAACACCCCTTTGGCTGACTTGCTGTGGTTGTCTTGCACGAACGTGCGCTGCAAGCCTGTTGCCATTTCAAAGTCACGCGCATTGAAGCTCTCAAAAAAGAAGCCGCGCTCGTCTCCGAACACTTTGGGTTCTAAAACCAACACCCCTTCTATCGGAGTCCTTGTAACGGTAAAGGGCATTTTTAAGCGAGTCCCATCACTTCAGCAAGCCCAACAAATATTGGCCGTAATCATTTTTCGTCAAGGGCGTGGCCAGCTTTTGCAAGGTGGCGGCATCAATCCATTTCTGCATGAAAGCAATTTCTTCAGGGCAAGCCACCATCAGGCCTTGGCGCTTTTGTAAGGTTGCAATGAAACTGGCTGCCTCCATGAGGCTTTCATGCGTACCTGTGTCGAGCCAAGCATAGCCGCGGCGCATGATTTCCACATTCAACTGCCCCAGCTCTAAGTAGCGTTTGTTCACATCGGTAATTTCCAATTCCCCTCGAAGCGAGGGCTTCACTTCGGCGGCAATGTCACACACTTGTTCGTCGTAAAAATACAAACCCGTTACCGCATAGTTGCTTTTGGGCGACTTGGGTTTTTCTTCAATGCTCAAGGCGCGGTGCTCTGCATCAAATTCCACCACGCCGTAACGCTCAGGGTCGTGTACATGGTAGGCAAACACAGTGGCACCTTGCGTGCGTTCATTTGCGGTACGCAATTGCTTCACCAAATCGTGGCCATAAAAAATATTGTCGCCCAGCACCAAGGCAGTTGGGTGATTGTCCACAAAATCCTTGCCAATGATGAAGGCTTGCGCCAAACCATCAGGACTGGGTTGAACGGCATAGTCAATCTGCATGCCCCACTGGCTGCCATCCCCCAGCAGTTCTTTAAACCTTGGCGTGTCTTGGGGGGTTGAAATCACCAACACTTCTCGAATCCCGCTCAGCATCAACGTGGTCAGCGGGTAGTAAATCATGGGCTTGTCATACACCGGCATCAGCTGCTTGCTGACTGCTTGTGTTACTGGGTACAAGCGCGTGCCTGAACCGCCTGCCAGAATGATGCCTTTTCTCTCTTTGTGTGTGTTAGTGCTCATCAAGATTGCTCTCTTATCAATTCATCCAAAATCTCATCTACACCTTGTTGCCACGTTGGCAATTGCAACCCAAATGTATGTTTTAGTTTCTCTGTACTCAAACGTGAATTCAAAGGCCTAGGTGCGGGCAAAGGGTAGTCCACAGTCAAGATCGGTAAAACATTTTCTGGGGTTGCTTTCAATTGTGCTTTTCGACGCAATGCACCTTCAACAACATACTTAGCATATTGGTGCCACGTGGTTACGCCTTCTGAAACCACATGATAAGTGCCCCACCGCACATCATTGCTTGAAGCTTCCTTCATAGCATTCAAAAGTCTGATCGTTACTTCAGCCAACAACTTAGTCGATGTAGGAGCGCCTATTTGATCAGCCACGACACGTAAGCTATCTCGCTCTGAGGCTAGCCTCAACATGGTTTTTAAAAAATTACCGCCGTGCGTGCCAACCACCCAACTTGTCCGCAAAATTAAATATTTATGGCAATGTTTGCGTACTTCTTGCTCCCCCAAAAACTTACTCCGCCCATATTCAGACATCGGTGAAGGCTGGTCTGACTCTTTCCATGCCAAACAACCCGAACCGTCAAATACGTAATCGGTTGAATAATGAATGAGCACAGCATTCACCGACTCAGCAAATTCAGCCAACACGCCAACTGAAGTTGCGTTAATCGCTGTGGCTTGTTCTAATTCAGTTTCAGCTTTGTCAACTGCGGTATATGCAGAAGCATTAACAATGACATCTGGAACAAAAAAATGCGTGTTAGTTTTTAAAGATTGAAGCAAGGCTTCTGGTTTACACATATCCGCTTCGTGCCTGCTTAGGGCCCGCACTTGCCCAAGCGTCAGTAATTCAGTATTGAGCAAATGACCCAGCTGACCTGTCGCACCTAGCAATAATATGTTTAGAGGTTGCATGTATTAACAATCAAAAATGTGCAAAGACGGCTGCAAGATAAAGATAAGAAATCTTATCTCTCACTTACCACTCAAACTAGGCTTATCAAGAATAATTTCAGACAAAAACCCCGCCACTCTATTCGCATTCTCTTCAAAGTCGTAATGCGGATGTATCTTGATGTAGTCTGCATCAACAATGCCTGTGCGCATTTTTTTATAAAGCTGCTCAAAAACTCTTTTCTGAACTGTATGGTCAATGACTTGATTCAATATATCATCGAGGGTAACAGTTGGGGTGTACTTCACAACTCCGGGGATGCTCATATACCAAGCATACCCAAAAACCAAACATGGTTTTCCGCCGGTTATAGCCTCCCAACCAGCAGTGCCAGTGATTGTTGCCACAAACCTGCTGCGCTCCATCAGCCAATAGGTATCAACTTCTTTGGCAATATATTCAACATTTTTAATCATGGAGAGCCGCCTAAAGAACTCTGCCCCTCTTTGATCATGCCCCTGCTTAGGATTTTCTTTTACATAAATTTTCCAACTATCGGGAAGCAAGTCAGACAATCTTTCAATAGCATCAAGCTGGTCTGAATATCTACCCCCCATTCCACTGGTGGTCAGTTCAGGCTGCAAATGCAAAGGGAAATAGACAAAGCTTTCTTGCATATCAAGCGCACTGCTTGTCTTTGCATATTTTTCATAATTGCTCTTGAACTCTTTCGCTTGCAAGAAATTTTCTATCACGCCAGAGTATCTAACCGGTTTAGAGCTTTTTCTTACTCCATACCTCAGAGTTTCACGAAATAGATTCCACCAAGGACTTATTTGTCTATTTTTCGTTACCTCACCCTCCATATAGAACAAATCCTTTTTAAATCCCCAAGCGATCTCCGGTATTTCGTCGACTGTAAGCTCTTTCACATCATCAAACGAGCCGAAATCTTCAAGTGTATGCGTGTAAAAAAATCTATCCAGAAACAACGATTGATAGCACATCGTTACTGACACACCCAGTTTTTTAGCAGCTAGGTAGCACAGGTAATCCATGCCAATGATCGGCAATATTGAAAACAAAACATGATCAACTTGCTTTAATTGCAATTCCCTCAGGAAAAATCTAAAGTACGCCTTAGCAATATTCACTTGCTCGTGAAAGCCGAGCCCTTTGGAGCGCTTTTCCCGCGAAAACATATCTAAAAACTTAACCAGCTCACTTCCAGACAGCTCTCCCACATAATTTTCAAACTTGAACCGACCAAGATCGGTGGGGTTGTATAAGAAATCTACAAAACTTTTATCTAGCCACGAAAGATCAGCGACCCAATCGATCAACTCTATTTCCGGATTTAACTTAAGAATTTCTATGGCTCGCACCATGTCGGGCTCTGACCAGCCCCATATAAGAATCTTTTTCATTCGGAAATTTCAATCAATTCAATTAGCACCGGTGTATTGACATTGACATCCTTAAGCACTCGTCGCCCAATAATTTTCTCGATCATTTTTGGGGGGGCGCCATACCCTGGTCGAACACTTCTAACATCTGCTGCTGTAATGATCTCTCCGGCCTTCAGATCTTTAACAAAATACAGTGATCGGCGAAATTTTGCGTTCGCTTGCTCGCTAGATTTTCGAGCGTAGTCAATGCTCCCCAATGCCGACCATGCAGTGCGCGCTCCATCGCATAAAGCCTTTAATTCAGCAGGCTCAATTGAAAAACTATCGTCAGCCCCTCCGCCAAGTCTGTCCAGGGTGAAATGCTTTTCAATGATGGAAGCTCCCATGGCCACACTCACGATTGCTGTTGTGTTATCCAATGTGTGGTCTGACAACCCCGTGACCACACCATATCTTTTTATCATGTCTGGAATGGTTCGCAAGTTGTAATCTTCTGCAGGTGCAGGATAACCGCTTACACAATGCAAAATAGCCACTTCTTTACATCCACCCTCATAAGCCGCTTCAATTGCCTCTTCAATTTCCTCAGCATTTGCCATGCCTGTCGAGATGATCATTGGCTTTTTTGTGCTTGCTACATATTTGATGAGTGGCAGGTCTATGACCTCAAATGAAGCAATTTTGTAAGCTGGCGCATTTAAACTTTCCAACAAATCAACTGCGGTAGCGTCAAAGGGCGAGCTAAAAATTGTCAGCCCCAATTCATGTGCCCGTTCAAACAGCGGCGCATGCCACTCCCACGGCATATGCGCACTTTCATAGAGGTCAAACAGAGTTCGACCATCCCATAAGCCACCCTTTATTTGAAAATCTTCCGTGCTGGCATTCAAAGTAATGGTGTCGGGTCTATAGGTTTGCAGCTTGACAGCGTCTGCACCGGCACGATGTGCCTCTTCAATAATTTTCAAAGCTGTTTCTATTTTTCCATTATGGTTAGCCGAAAGCTCTGCTATCACATAAGGTTGGAAATCTTCACCTATTTTTCTGCCATCAATTGTGATGTAGGGTTTCATTAAGACCTCGTTGATTAAGCTAACTCTTGCGGCATCAAAGCTCGCTGCAACCATTCTCTTTTTAACAAACCAAAGGAAACCACATTTTGGTAACTCAGCCCATCAAAATGTTGGTCCCTTAACTCACCTTCTCGGACAAAACCCAGGCGGGTATGAAAAATGACAGAGGCGGCATTTGTTGCAATCACATCCCCGCATATTTTGTATGCACCAGCTTTGACAAAAGCATAGTCAAGCACAGTCTTACCAAGGCTTATGCCAACCCCTTTAGGAGCATCAGGATTTTTGTAAAACCCCCAATCCATGACACCCCCTTCGTTCAGCTGATGCAGATGGGCAAAGCCCATGGGTTCTTTATTTTCTTCATATATCAATAAGTGCCTTGACTTGTCCTCGCTTGCCTTTTGAAACCAAAGCTCGTGCTCAGACAACTCAATTTTTGCAGGGTTAAACATGTATTGTCTGACTTGATCATGGTTACGCCAATGCAAAACCATCGCTAAATCAGTTGCTTGCATTTTGCGTACAACATGTGACGATTCAATGTTCACCTATTTGTCCCATCTGTTTGATGATGCGCTGGACGCCTAGACCGTCAACAAGCCCAGCCGCATTTTGACTCATGTCTGCCAACGCTTTTGGCTCCCTGACAAAACGGTCTATCTGTGAAGCCAAAGAGGTGTGAATTTTGTCACGGTCAATGATGCAAGCAGCACCAACTGCGCTCAATTCAGCGGCCACTTTTGTTTGATTGTTTGCAATCACAACAAGAATAGACGGCAATCCTAAACAGCATCTTTCCCATGCGCTCGTACCTGGTGCGCCTATTGCCAAATCGCACTGCGACATCACTGCGGCCACATCAGCAATGCCTACCATCACCTCTGTATGTAATTGACTTCTGGCGGCTAAGCTGACGACATCATCAATCCATGGCGATGCAGTTCCCATCAGCACTGTTACTTTGCAGTCATACGCCAAGCTTGCACCTGCAATTGAATTGAGTATCTGCGTGGTCATATTGTCTTTATCCACGCCACCCATGGCTACCAGTATTCGCTTTATTTCTGCAGCTTGACGCCTTGCCAAGCTGTTTGCTCTGGCCACTGCGAAATCAGGTCGAAGCAGTGCGTATCGGGACCCACACAACACCTTGCAGTCAATAGGAACCCATTTTTTATAGTCGCTGCTGTCACGCCCAAAAGTTTGATCCAAGAGAAGATCGCAATCATGCGGCCTGTCGGCCAAGTCATCCATGGCCATCACATACCTGCTAGCTGACTTTACAAGACTCTCCCATTCTCCGCCCAGCTGATAATGATCCACAACCATCCAATCAACCCGGGTATGCCCAATGGCATTTAAAGTTTGGAAAGCATCAAACTTTTCATCAATTTTCGGCAAGCCTGAAGTTTTTGAATACTCAGAATTTCCCGTTAACCGTACTTCTTTCAATGGATACACGAAGTACCCGTTTGAGCGAATCACATCTATCAGGTTGCCTTCTAGGTCAGCGCAAATAAAACGGCATTCATTCCCAGCTTTTTTTAGCTCATTGGCCAAAGAAAGGCATCGCATCACATGGCCGGAGCCTATGTCTATCGATGCATCTGCTCGGAATAAAACCAACATATTGGTCTAAGCTGTTTTTTACGACACGAAAGTTGTGCGTACTGGTACGCCCGCCATCTTTAAGGCGGCCCGTGCACCGGCAGGCGTCTGCTCGGTGAAGTGGAAAATGCTTGCCGCCGAAACAGCTGATGCACCGGCTTGTGTAACAGCATCGACCATATGCTGATAATTTCCAGCCCCGCCTGAAGCTATCACGGGAATTTTCACAGCCCGCACCACTGACTCTATCAAAGGCAGGTCGTATCCAGCCATGGTTCCATCTCTTTCAATCGAGGTAATCAATATTTCACCCGCACCTCGGTCCTCCAATTCGCGAACCCATTCGGTCACATTTTTCCCAGTGTTCTTCGTACCGGCATGACTGAAGCAAGTCCACCCCCCCTCAACGGAACGGACATCAACACTTGCCACCACGCACTGAGAGCCATGCCGCTTTGCAATGTCTGTTACCAAAGCTGGCTGTGAATACAGGTTTGAATTTAAGCTCACCTTGTCAGCCCCAGCGTGAAGCAATTTTTGCACTTGGTCAATTCGACAAATGCCTCCTCCCACCGTCAATGGGACAAAACAATCCTGCCCAAAATCTTCGATTGAATCAAAATCTGGCTCCTCGTTGGTTGCTTGGGCGCTAATGTCAACCAAAATCAGCTCATCTACCTCGCGTTGGTTATAAACTTTGATAGACGGCAAGACAGGGCCCACACGTCGCCAACTGTTAAACCCCACGCCCTTCACCAGCCCGAACTGCTTCCATAACATTGTGGGAATAACGCGTACCTTTAGCATTCAGTACCTTCAATAAAGTTTCGCAATAACTGAAATCCTGCACGCGAGCTTTTTTCAGGATGAAACTGAGTACCCCAAATATGACCACGCCTCACGATTGCACTAACAGGTGCGCCATAGTCTGTTGAAGCCTGTAAATCTGCCGCTTCGTAGGGAATAAAAGCGTAGCTGTGCACAAAGTAAAAATCGGTACCGTCGGGAATACTGGCCAATAAGTGGCAATTTTCGCCATGCTGCGTCACGCTGTTCCACCCCACGTGCGGTACACGCAAGTTGCATCCCAATTCCCGCAAATGCTTAACTTCTCCCGGAATAAACCCAAGTCCAGCAACCAATTTACCGTCGATGGATCCTTCAAAACTACCGGTTGCCAACAATTGCATTCCCACACAAATTCCCAACAAAGGCGTGCGGCGCTCGATCACTTCACGGTGGAGCGCATCCACCCACCCCCCTTGATTTAGAAGTGCGGCACAGTCTGCGAAGTTTCCAACACCGGGGAGTATCAAGCAATCGGTGTTACCCATCTCAGCTGCGCTGTCAATACGGATCGACTCTGCTCCCAACTCTTCAAGTGAGCGCAATACAGACCCTAAATTTCCAACACCATAGTTAATTACACCAACTCTCATAAGTTGTCATCGTTTAACTTTGTGAGGTTGCCGTCTTTGTCTCTGAGAAGGTCGCCGTTTTTATCACGTTTAAAGATTTTCTTATTGGTGAAACGGTCACAAACCTTCACAAAATCTTCTACGCTCATCTCCAAAGGGCGAAGCGTGTCTGCCAATGACTTGCCCAAATATTCAACGGGAAACTTACCATCCAGCCGTTTAACAATTTCAAGGCCAATGTTGCGGGTTAGGCGACCACGCCGAATATGCAGGCAAGCATGGTCAGTTGCTCGGCCAAAACCAAACTTTAAAAACTTGAAATACTCGTGAATAGCAGTTTGGTAGTTGTCTAGGTTTTCGTAGTTCACCATTGAACCAAGCGTGTGATGGGGGGACATCTCAAAGCCATAAGCATGTGCAACAAGTGCGTTGGCCAATCCATCCCACGGAATGTAGTGACCTAAAAAGAAACCTGTCACCCCCACTCGCTGTAAATCGCTATCTTCAGGATAAAAATAAGGAATCAGATCCTTGCGAGTCAAACCCTCGAAGCCGACCAAATCGGACACGCGCAAGCCGAGCAACCCCCCAAACTCCTCCAGCCAACGACGATCCAGGGTGTTGTTTTGGGCCGCAGCAGCTGGGCCACCATACTCATTTTGTGAGTTTTCGCCCCAAACAATCAATGGCACATTAAATTGCACCGCAGCACGCACAGGCATCGTGAAAATTCCCACATGCTCAGGCCATGAAATATCGCCGACCTGCATCAAACCAATTCGATTGAGTTTTGCTCTGATGACTGGGTTAGGCGACATTTCAATGTAATCAACCCCCAACTTTTTAATGTTTTCAATATTGCGCCGGCCAATCTCCGTTAGGTCGCATGTGGTTGCGGTCACACACAATGGATTCATGCCCAATTGCAACATCTGCACCACTTGGAAAGTGCTGTCCTTGCCTCCACTCACAGGCACAATGCAATCCCAGTTGGTGCCATCCTTGGATCGGTAACGGTCCAAAATTTGCAGCAATTCTTTTTTGCGCAAATCCCAATCTACCTCTTTACGATTTTCATAACTTCGGCATGCATTGCAAACGCCTTCTTCATCAATGTGAAGGTCTGGTTTCGTCGAAGGCATCACGCATTTTTTGCAATAAACCAGCATGCTATGTTTTCCTTAAAAGTGATTGAAATTTGAATTCAGCCGACACCCAGTCGTCCAATGTGTCAATATCTTGCACTTGGTAGTGCGGCAAAACAACTGGCACAGAGTGCTGCGAAAAGATTTGTCTGTGCTCTAACCATGCCTGCGCTGTGCCCCAATAAAACTGACCTGCATCGTGGTACGCATCTTCCAAGTCCTGTGACCGTTTTTCAGCCAACTCAGGGGCAAACATTTCCACCCGCCCTGCAGGCGTGATGCGAAATGCACGTTGAATCGGAAATTCAAAACTTGTTACCGTGAATGCGTAATCACACGCTGTTTGTTGAAGCCGTTCATAGCCAAGCCGCAAATCAGCCACACGAATAAATGGCGCAGTTGCGTAAATGCAGCAAACATTCTTTGCAGGCTCGCCATTTTGGTTTTGCCAGTTGATTGCATGCGCAATTACTGGAATCGTGCCTGCATAATCGTCAGACAACTCTTCAGGCCTTACAAATGGTGCCTCGGCTCCATAAGCGACAGCCACTTGGGCAATTTCCGAGTCATCGGTAGACACCAACACCCTGTCAAAACAACCGCTTTGCAAAGCAGCTTCAATTGACCAAGCGATCATGGGCTTGCCACAAAATTCACGTATGTTTTTGCGTGGTATCCGCTTACTTCCTCCACGTGCGGGAATCACAGCCAACCTCATGACTGCAACGCCTCCTCAAACGCTTGCTCGACATGCTCTAGTTGCTGCTCGTTTAAAAGAGGGAACATTGGCAAACTCAAAGCTTCAGCGTAATATTTTTCCGCCTCTGGAAAATCTCCTGGCTCAAAACCCATTGCTCGGTAATAGGGTTGCATGTGTACCGGAATGTAATGCAGGTTCACACCCACACCTGCCTGCCTGAGCTTGGAAAAAACCTCCAGGTGTGTGGCCTTGATCTGGTTTAATTTCAGTCGCACAACATAGAGGTGCAACCCTGAATAACCAGCCGCAAGTTGCGCAGGCAATACCAAAGGCAAGTGTTTCAAATGCGTGTTGTACCAGTTTGCAATTTCATGCCGTCGGCTCACAAATTGGTCCAGCCGCTGCATTTGAGTTACACCAAGGGCGGCCTGCAATTCGGTCATTCGGTAGTTAAAACCCAATTCAATTTGCTGGTAATACCATGGCCCATCCGGGCTGTGGGTCATGCGATCGGCCTCTCGGGTAATGCCATGACTTCTGAACAAGCCCATTTTGAAAGCCAATTCATCATCATTTGTGACGGCCATCCCCCCCTCCGCCGTGGTAACCACCTTCACCGGATGAAAGCTAAAGACCGTGATGTCACTGAAACGGCAGTTGCCAATGGGCTCGTTTTGGTATCGACCGCCAATCGCATGAGAGGCATCTTCAATGATCAGAAATCCATATTGCTTGGCTAAGGCGGCAATTGGCTCCATATCACAGGGTTGGCCACACAAATGCACGGCCACCAGCACTTTGGGTAAGCATCCATTGCGCTTTGCAAGGGCAAGTTTTTCCGTCAGGGCTTTCACGCTGATGTTGTAGGTTTGCGGATCAATGTCCACAAAATCAACCTGCGCCCCACAGTACAAACCGCAATTTGCCGAAGCCACAAAGGTTATGGGCGTTGTCCACAACCAATCCCCCGCACCCAGCCCAAGCGCCAAGCATGCAATATGCAAGGCCGAAGTCGCACTGTTCACCGCCAATGCGTGCTTCACGCCGCAATAACTTGCGACCGAAGCTTCAAACTGGGGTACCACAGGCCCTTGGGTCAGAAAGTCTGACCGCAACACCTCCACAACTGCGTCTATATCGTCCTGGCTGATGTCTTGTTTGCCGTATGGAATCATCGGTTGCATCAAATTTTGCCGATCTTGTCGGCGTGCTTCTCGATCCAGGCCGCCAATTCTTCAGTGCTCATCCACTCTTTGTTGTTGTCTGAGCAATAAGTGAAGTCGGTTGCTACCAACTTACCGTTACCAATGCGCACAGGATCGCTATTCCAGTTGTGAATCGCCGGCAATATTTTGTAATGCTCTTCGTACTCGTAAGTGAATGGTGCATCTTCGACACCAATCATTTGCTCGTGCAATTTTTCTCCGGGGCGTATGCCCACCATCTCGCACTTGGCGTTGGGCGCAACGGTCTTGGCAATATCCATGATGTTCATGGACGGGATTTTTTTCACATAAATTTCCCCCCCCACCATGTCATCGAATGCATGCCACACCAACTCAACACCTTGCTCAAGCGTGATCATGAAGCGCGTCATACGCTCATCGGTAATGGGCAAAGTGCCTTTGTCTGCAATCGACATGAAAAACGGAATGACTGATCCACGCGAACCCATCACATTGCCATAGCGGACAACTGCAAAACGCGAATCCTGCTGGCCACTGTAGGAATTGCCCGCAATAAACAATTTGTCAGAAGCGAGCTTGGTGGCGCCATAAAGATTGGCTGGACTGCTGGCTTTGTCGGTGGACAAGGCCACCACACGCTTGACGCCCTGGTCGATGCACGCATCGATCAAGTTCATGGCGCCCAACACATTGGTCTTCACACATTCAAACGGGTTGTACTCAGCAGTAGGCACAATTTTTGTAGCAGCGGCGTGCACCACATAATCAATGCCTTTCAGGGCGCGGCTTAACCTGTCTTTGTCGCGCACATCGCCAATGAAAAAACGCACACGGTCATCATTGCCGTAAAGTTTGGCCATTTCCCACTGCTTCATCTCGTCACGTGAGTAAATCACCAAGCGACGGGGGTTGTACTTTGCCAATGTCATGGGCACAAAGGTGTGCCCAAATGAGCCCGTGCCGCCAGTGATCAGAATCGATGAGTTTTGAAGCATAGGAATCGTTATTTAAGCCAATAACGCATTCTAAAGAAACCCAAGGCCATCCCTATGTTTCGCCGTACTGCTTGCCCAACCATTGGCGATAAGCACCGCTGGTCACCCCCTCTACCCAGTCTTGGTTGGCCAAATACCAGGCCACCGTTTTGCGTATGCCCGTCTCGAAGGTTTCTTGGGGCTTCCAACCCAATTCTCTTTCGATTTTGC
>Ga0256340_1000087_pt1 | contig 13557 bp, 18 predicted proteins | sample AtltaT_3_FD_183807 | JGI IMG/M metagenome (GOLD analysis project Ga0256340, IMG submission 183807) | Metatranscriptome of freshwater microbial communities from Altamaha River, Georgia, United States - Atl_Colum_RepC_8h (Metagenome... | ecosystem: Environmental > Aquatic > Freshwater > River...
ACGAGGGTGTGGCGGCGTCGCGAACGCAACCCATGCGTGCAGCACCAGAGCGCGAAAATAAAAAAGCCGCTGTGGAGCGGCTTGTTCGTGGGGCTGCGACGTGATCGGTACAAACGGTCAACCACGTCTTCAGTGTGTACCCAAGGGAGATGGTGCCGGTTGTCGGATTCGAACTGACGACCTACCGCTTACAAGGCGGGTGCTCTACCAACTGAGCTAAACCGGCGATTCGCAAATTCTAACAAATTCAGCGCGTCATTTGACGCGTGTGAGCGTGGGGCGATGGCTGGGGGCCGAGGGTGAAGGAGGCTCTGGCGGTGGCTCGGGTTCGCCCTTTTCCTCCACTGGCATGGGAAAAGCCATGCCTTGCCCATTCTCGCGCGCATAGATAGCCAAAACGCGTTTGACGGGCACCAGGATGTCGCGCGGCACGCCGGCGAAACGGGCTTTGAACTCGATGTAGTCGTTACCCAAAACCAAGCCGCTGGTGGCGTCATAGCTGACGTTGAGAACGATCTCCCCATCCTTGACGTATTCCATCGGCACCTGCACGGTGGCGTCCACCAACACGGCCACATAGGGCGTCAGGCCGTTATCGGTGCACCATTCGTGCAACGCCCGCAACAGGTACGGTCGGGTAGATGTAGCGTCGGGCGCGTTGAGCATGGCCGATTACTTGCGCATCACTTTCTCGGACGGGGTCAGCGCCTCAATATAGGCTGGGCGCGAGAAAATGCGCTCGGCGTACTTGAGCAAGGGGCCCGCGTTCTTGGACAAATCGATGCCGTAGTGGTCTAGGCGCCACAGCAGGGGGGCAATGGCGACATCGAGCATGGAGAAGTTATCCCCGAGCATGAATTTGTTCTTCAGGAAGACCGGTGCCAGTTGGGTCAGGCGGTCACGGATGTGGCCACGCGCCTTTTCCAGGGCTTTGTCGTTGGGCTTGACGCGGTTCTCCAGGGTGCTCACGTGGGTGAAGAGCTCCTTCTCGAAGTTGAGCAGGAACAGGCGCACGCGTGCGCGATCCACCGGATCGCCAGGCATGAGCTGGGGGTGCGGGAAGCGCTCATCAATGTACTCATTGATGATGTTGGATTCATACAAAATGAGGTCGCGCTCGACCAGGATAGGCACCTGGCCGTAGGGATTCATGACGTTGATGTCCTCGGGCTTGTTATAGAGATCAACATCGCGAATCTCAAAATCCATGCCTTTTTCAAACAGCACGAAACGGCACCGGTGGGAAAAGGGACAGGTTGTCCCAGAGTAAAGCACCATCATTTTGAGAGCTCCTGAAAACCAAAAAGAGTGACAGGGCAGCCTGTCACTCCCGAATCCAGCCCATCAGGGGGCCGGAAGTTGAAGGGGGTTACTTGATATCTTTCCAGTAAGCCTGATTCAAGCGATAGGCAATGAACATGAAGCCCAAGAGGAAGAGAATGACAAAAATACCCAGCGTTTTGCGCGTGCCTTGAGCGGGTTCACCCATCCACTGCAAATAGCCCACGAGGTCGGCCATGGCGGCATCGTACTCGGTGGCGGTCAACTGGCCGGGGGTAATTTGCTCCCAGCTCTTGAACTGGCCATGGTCGTCAAAAATAGCACGGCGGTTGCCTTGCAACTCCCACATCACGTGGGGCATGCCGACGTTCGGGAAGGCGAGGTTGTTCCAGCCGGTGGCTTTGGTCTCATCCCGATAGAAGGTGCGCATGTAGGTGTAGAGGTAGTCCGCACCGCTGCCTTGATGCCCCGCACGCGAGCGGGCGATCACGGTGAGGTCGGGCGGGTTGCCACCGAACCAATCCTTGGCTTGACGCGGATCGATGTTGGCCTTCATGGTGTCGCCCACTTTTTCAGTGGTGAAGAGCAGGTTGTCTTTGATCTGCTGCTCGGTCAAACCAATGTCTTGCAAGCGGTTGTAGCGCATGTAAGCGGCGGAGTGGCAATTGAGGCAGTAGTTGACGAACAACTTGGCGCCGTTTTGCAGGGCGGCCATGTCGCCTTGACGGTTAGGCGCTTTGTCCCAGGGGAACTCATTGCCACCGGCCGCTTGGGCGAGGCCCGTCAAGCCGAGGGAGAGGAGGAGGCTGAGGAGAATTTTTTTCATGATGCAGTCACTCCGAACTCAGTGCGGCTGAAAGGTGACACGGCTGGGGACCGGATTGGTCTCACCCATACGGCTCCACCACGGCATGAGCAGGAAGAAGCCGAAGTAGAAGAGGGTACCCACTTGGGAGACACGCTCACCAATCGGGGACGGGGGTTGCACGCCCAAGTAAGCCAAGATGATGAAGTTCACCACAAAGATGGCGTAGAGGTACTTGTGCCAATCGGGACGGTAGCGGATGGATTTGACCTCGCAGTGATCCAGCCAGGGCAAGAAGAAGAGGATGATGACCGCACCGCCCATCACCACCACGCCCCAGAACTTGGCGTCGATGGAGAGCATGAGCAAAACGCCCACCACGGCCGCACCCACCACCGCTTTTTTCATGAGCGACGAGAGTTGGGCGCGCGTCACGCCCAAATAGGCGCCAGCGAGCACACACAACACCAAGGCGTACATCATCTCGCTGGTGATGGCACGCAGCATGGAGTAGAACGGCGTGAAGTACCAAACGGGCGCGATGTGCGGCGGGGTCTTGAGCGGATCAGCCGGGATGAAGTTGTTGTACTCGAGGAAGTACCCACCAAATTCCGGTGCGAAAAAGACGATGGCACTGAAAACCAGCAGGAAGCCACTCACACCCAGGATGTCGTGAACGGTGTAGTAGGGGTGGAAGGGAATGCCGTCGAGCGGGCGGCCTTGGGCGTCCTTGTTGGCTTTGATTTCAATGCCATCGGGGTTGTTCGAGCCCACTTCATGCAAGGCAATGATGTGGGCCACGACCAAACCGAGCAACACCAGCGGCACGGCAATGACGTGGAAGCTGAAGAAGCGGTTGAGGGTGGCATCCGAGACCACGTAGTCGCCGCGAATGAGCAGCGCCAGATCCGGACCGATGAAGGGAATGGCGGAGAACAAATTGACGATCACCTGGGCGCCCCAGTAGGACATCTGACCCCAGGGCAGCAAGTAGCCCATGAAGGCTTCGGCCATCAAGGCCAAGAAGATCGCGCAACCAAAGATCCAAACCAGCTCGCGGGGCTTGCGGTAGGAACCGTAGATCAAGCCACGGAACATGTGCAGGTAGACCACCACGAAGAAAGCCGACGCGCCGGTGGAGTGCATGTAGCGCACCAACCAACCCCAGGGCACATCGCGCATGATGTATTCCACCGAGGCGAACGCCAGGTTGGCATCCGGCTTGTAGTGCATGACCAAGAAAATGCCCGTGACGATTTGAATCACGAGCACCAGCAAGGCGAGCGAGCCAAAGAAGTAGAAGAAGTTGAAGTTCTTGGGCGCGTAGTACTCAGAGAGGTGCTCTTTGTACATCTTGCTCAAGGGGAAGCGATTGTCCACCCAGTTGAGCACTTTTTCGCCGGTGCTGGCGTTGGGAGAAATTTCTTTGAATTCAGCCATGGTCGTGCGTCCTATCAGGCTTTCTTGTCTTCACCAATGAGCAGCTTGGTGTCGGAGAGGTACATGTGCGGCGGGACTTCGAGGTTGTCCGGAGCCGGCTTATTTTTAAACACACGGCCCGCGAGGTCAAAGGTCGAGCCGTGGCAGGGGCACAGGAAACCGCCTTGCCAATCGTCGGGCAGGGAGGGCTGGGCACCGGTTTGGAATTTGTCCGAAGGCGAGCAACCCAGGTGCGAGCAAATGCCCACGGCCACCAAGATTTCGGGCTTGATGGAGCGGTGCGGGTTTTTCGCGTAATCCGGGGTGGGATAGGCCTTGCGATCGGAATTCGGATCGGCCAATTGACCCTCGGTTTTCTTGAGCGATTCGAGCTGCTCGGGGGTGCGGCGAACAATCCACACGGGCTTGCCGCGCCATTCCACCGTGATCTTCTCACCCGGCTTGAGGGCCGAAATATCCACTTCCACCGCGGCACCAGCCGCTTTGGCCTTTTCGGAAGGCTGGAAGGTGCTGACAAAAGGCACGGCCACGGCCACGCCGCCCACGGCGCCAGCGCAAGTCGAGGCGATAAGCCAAGTGCGTTTGCTGGCGTCTACTGATGTTTCACTCATGGAAATCCCCAATCGGTCGCGAGGTGGTTAACTTTGGGATTGTAGCCCAGCCGCTGACGTCAAGCCAACGCGGAGGGTGACTGAGAGGCCCGTCGGGCCCATGCAAGCGCGGCGAGCCAGCTCGCGGGATCGGCCGTGGCCCGACCGGCTTGGTCAAAAGCGGTGCCATGATCGGGGCTGGTACGGACAAAAGGTAAACCTAAGGTCACATTCACTCCCTCATCTAAGCCCAGATACTTGATGGGGATGAGGCCCTGGTCGTGGTACATGGCCACCACCACATCAAACTCCCCCGCGCGATCGGCTTGGTGGCGGGCACGCATGAAGACGGTGTCGGGGGACCAGGGGCCGCTCGCATCGATGCCCTCTGCCCTGGCCAGCGCGATGGCGGGGGCGATGGCGTCAATCTCCTCGCGGCCCATCAACCCCCCCTCGCCCGCATGGGGGTTTAAACCGGCCACGGCAATCCGTGGTGTGCGCCCGGTCTGCGTCTGCTCGGCCGTATGGGTGATGCGGAGGGTCTCGAGCACGGCCTCCGTCGTTACGCTCTCAACCGCCTGGCGCAAAGAGACATGGATGCTCACGAGCACGGTGCGCAAGGCAGGGCTTGCGAGCATCATGCGCACCGGTACGTCCGCGACAGAGCAGCCCGCGTGTTTGGCCGCGCAAGCCTGCAACAACTCGGTGTGGCCCGGGAAAGGCTCCCCCGCGAGGGCCAAGGCTTCTTTGTGCAAAGGGGCCGTCACCAAGCCCCGCACGCGGCCCGCCAATGCCGCTTGCGCCGCGGCGCGCACGGCATCGGCCGCCCATCGACCGGCACGCGCATCCACTTGCCCCCAGGGGGGTAAATCGGTGCCCTCTTTTTCCCGCGCCACCGGCCGCAAAGCCAGGACGCCCGTGGGCCAGCCCGAGCGGTCTTGCCCCTCGTGCCAGCGCTCTAGGAGCGGCACCGGGCGCCCACTGTCTTGCACCACTTTGGCAGCGCGCTGCATGGCGTCCCAATCGCCATACACCACGCAGTCGCGCAAGCCCAGCGGATCACGCGAGGCTGCCAGCAGAATGATTTCCGGCCCGATGCCAGCAGGATCACCCATGGTCAAGGCCAATGGCGCCAGGCTCGGCGGGGGTGCGTCGGGCATATCAGGCCGGGTTGTCAATGTCGATGAAGGTGTGGGTCAGCCCGAGCTGACGCGCGATCTCCGCCGCCACTGCCGGCGCACCATAGCGCTCCGTGGCGTGGTGGCCGCAAGCGATGAAGGCCACACCGGTCTCGCGCGCGAGGTGGGCTTGGGGCTCAGAGATTTCACCGGTGAGGAACACATCCGCCCCGGCCGCGATGGCCGACTCAAAGTAGGACTGCGCGCCCCCGGTGCACCAAGCTAGGCGCTGCAAGGGGCGACCGTCGCCGGGGGCCACGGTGGGCGCGCGGCCCAGCACTTGCGCCACATGCTGGGCTAAATCGTCCACGCGCGCAAAAGCGTGTCCATTGGCGGCTGCACCGAGCAGGCCTAGATCTTGTTCGCCAAAGCATTGCGTCGACACCCAACCCAGACGCGCGCCCAATTGGGCGTTGTTGCCCCACTGCGGGTGGGCGTCGAGGGGCAGGTGGTAGGCCAACAGGTTGAGGTCGTTCGAGAGCAAGCGTTGGAGGCGTTGCTTCATCCAACCCGTGACCGGTGAAGGTTGATTGCGCCAGAACAAACCGTGGTGCACGAACAGGGCGTCGGCACCCTCCTCGATGGCCGCTTCAATCAGGGCCAGGCTGGCCGTCACGCCCGAGACGATTTTGCGAATCTGCCCCCGCCCCTCGACCTGCAAACCGTTAGGGCCGTAGTCGCGAAAACGCTCGGGCTGCAACAAGGCGTCACACGCCTGAACCAATGCCATGCGGGTCACACTCATCGCGCCACTCCTCGGGGTTTGGGGCGCTGAGTCGGCACCACCTCCAGGGACAAGCGCGATTTCTGGCGCAACACTTCAATGCGTGTGCTGCGACCCGGGGCTTGGCTGGCAATGGCAGTGAGGAGCGCGCTCACGTTATCCACCTCTTGGTCGGCCACGCGCAAGACCACGTCCCCTGGTTGCAAGCCTGCCTTGGCTGCAGGCCCCCCCTGCAAAACCCCCGTGAGGATGACGCCCTCTTGCTGGTTGAGCTTGAAGGTTTCGGCCAACTCCGGTGTGATGTCCATGGGCTCCACCCCAATCCAGCCCCGCACCACTTGGCCGTCTTTGATAATGCCATCGAGCACTTGACGCGCGGTCGAGACGGGTATGGCAAAGCCAATGCCCATGTTGCCGCCGGAGCGGGAATAGATGGCGGTGTTGATGCCGAGCAAATGGCCATTGACATCGACCAACGCGCCACCGGAGTTGCCCGGGTTGATGGCGGCGTCGGTCTGGATGAAATTCTCAAACGTGTTGATGCCCAACTGATTTCGGCCCAGCGCGGAGATGATGCCGCTGGTCACCGTTTGCCCCACGCCGAAGGGGTTGCCAATGGCCAACACCCGATCCCCCACTTGTGCGGTTTCCTCTTTGCCCCAAACGATCACGGGCAAACGGTCAAGCCGAATGCGCAGAATGGCCAAGTCGGTTTCGGGATCCGTGCCAATCACCTTGGCCAGGGTACGGCGGCGGTCGCTGAGCGTGACTTCAATTTCGTCGGCGCCCTCGACCACATGGTTGTTGGTGAGCACATAGCCCTCGGCACTCACGATCACGCCACTGCCCAGGCCCGTGCGCGGGCCCTCGTCATCATCGCCAAAAAAGAAGCGGTGCCAGGGGTCGTTGCCGCGCTGGCGCATGGACTGGCGGGTGGCGATGCTCACCACGGCGGGCGAAGCGGCGCGTGCGGCGGGACTCAAGCTGCCGGGCATCACGGCCCCCGGGGCGAGCGTGGCGGGGGCTTCCATCAGGGGCAAGCTCGCGGGTCGCTGGCGAACCCACTCGGGCTTGAGTGTGATCACAATAAACCAGCACGCCAAACCCACCGTAACGGTTTGCGCGAACAAGAGCCACATGCGTCTCATGCGCCCTCCTGCGGTTCCTCGTCCGGCTGGGTGTGCCGAATAAACACCGAAGCCGCCCAAATGCCCAATTCGTAGAGCAGGCACATCGGAATGGCCAATGCCAATTGCGAGACCACATCGGGCGGCGTGACGATGGCGGCGATCACGAATGCCAACACAATGAAGTAGGAGCGAAACTCGCGCAGCTTCTCGACCGTGACCACGCCCATGCGCGCGAGCACCACCACCACCACCGGCACCTCAAACGCCATGCCAAAGGCCAGAAACATCGAAATCACAAAACCCAAATACGCCTCAATGTCCGGCGCGGCCGTGATGCTTTTGGGGGCAAAGCTCTGGATGAACTTGAACACTTGCCCAAAGACGAAGTAGTAACAAAACGCCACGCCCACCAAAAACAGCACCGTGCTGGAGATCACGAGGGGCATGACCAAGCGCTTTTCATGCGAATACAGCCCCGGCGCCACAAATGCCCAGAGCTGGTAGAGCACCACGGGCAAAGCCAGCAAGAAGGACGTCATGAGCAAAATCTTGAGGGGCACCAGAAACGGTGAAATGACCGAAGTGGCGATCAAGGTCGCCCCTTCGGGCAGCTGGGCCACCAAGGGCGCGGCAAGCCAATCGTAGAGGGCGGCAGGCCCCGGGAAAAGCGCCAAGGCCATGGCCGCCAAGGCCACGGCGGCAAAAGCTTTCATTAAACGGTCACGCAGTTCGACGAGGTGCTGAACAAAGGGCTGCTCAGTACCCGCGAGTTCGTCTTGCTCAGGAGGCGTGGAGGACATGAGAATTGCTCAGCGCGCGCGCGGCGGGCGAAACCGCGCCACACGGGCCGCGCCCGAGAGGGCTCGGGTGCGCACGCCATGACGCGCCTTGTACCAAAGAGGGGTCGCACCGCGCTTGAGGCGCCAGTTTTTGCCGGGATGCTTGTATTCGGGGGGGGGCAATTGCAGTTCATTGCTGTGACTGCCCTCAAAAGCCAGCGCATCGCTGGAGAGGCCGGCAGTGGTTTCCTGCCAGTCTTTTTCAAAATCGGTGCTGGCCGTGTGGACCGAGTGCTCGACATCGCGGGCGGCGTTTTCCACCGACTCCTTCATCTTGCGTAACTCGTCGAGCTCCATGCTGCGGTTGACCTCGGCCTTGACGTCAGCCACGTAGCGCTGCGCCTTGCCGAGCAAGGTGCCGACAGTGCGCGCCACGCGAGGGAGTTTTTCAGGGCCGATCACCACCAGGGCAACGGCGCCGATCAGCGCCAGCTTGGAGAGGCCAAGGTCAATCACGACTTGTGCTTGGCTTCAACGTCAATCGTGGTCTTGTTATCGGGTGCGGGGGCTTGCACCTGCGCCTGCACAGGGGCTTGTTGGCCCTCTGCGGGGGGCGTTGTGCCGTCGCGCATGCCGTCCTTAAACCCCTTGACGGCGCCGCCAAGGTCGCTGCCCATGTTCCTGAGTTTCTTGGTGCCAAAGACCATGACCACAATCAGGAGCACGACCAGCCAATGCCAAATGGAAAACGAACCCATGTGCTTCTCCTAAAGGAACCTTTGATTCTAATCAGCCTCTGGCCCAAGGGCGCGGACCGCCCATGACATGCCAGTGCAAATGAAGGACTTCTTGGCCCCCTTCGGCACCCGTGTTGCAAACCATCCGAAATCCCCCCTCGGGGCCCGGTCGACAGCCCGCCTCTAGGGCCAGACGGGGCGCAAGCATCATCAGCCGCCCCATCATGGCCTCTTGGGCCGGCGAAAGATCGGCCATGGACACCCAATGGGCCTTTGGAATAATAAGAAAGTGTACGGGAGCCCAGGGGGCTATGTCGTGAAAAGCCAGAAATTCGTCGTCTTCGTACAACTTGCGGGAGGGAATCTGCCCCGCCACGATCTTGCAAAAAACGCATGAGGGATCGGTGTGCATGCTTACTCCTGATTCGATTCCCTGGCCTGCGCCTTGCGCAAGGCCTTTTCTTCCAACCCACTGAGTCCCTCGCGCCGCGCCAATTCCGCCAGAACATCGGCGGGTTGCAAGCCGTAATGCGACAAGGCGACCATGCAGTGGAACCACAAATCGGCCATCTCCCCAACCAAGGGGGCCGAGTCCCCGCCATGGCTGAGGTCTTTGGCGGCCAAGACCACTTCGGTGGCTTCTTCGCCAATTTTTTTCAAAAATGCGTCGGGCCCCTTGTGTAACAAGCGGGCAACATAGCTTTTTTCGGGATCCCCGCCACGCGCGGGATGTCGGCTGTCAATGATGGCAGCCAATCGTTGCAAGGTATCGGAGGACATTGGCGGACCTTATTTGTAGATGGTGCTGGGGTCTTTGAGGACCGGATCAACAGCCTGCCAAACGCCGTTTTCCAAGCGCTGAAAAAAGCAACTGTGGCGTCCGGTGTGGCAGGCGATTCCTGGATCGTGGCCGGTTTGGGTCACCGTCAGCAGAACCACGTCTTGGTCGCAGTCGATGCGGATTTCATGCACGGTCTGTACATGGCCGGACTCTTCCCCTTTGTACCAAAGCTTGTGGCGCGATCGGCTGAAGTAAACCGCCCGTCCGAGTTCGGCGGTGAGGGACAAGGCCTCGCGGTTCATCCAGGCGAACATCAGCACATCGCCGCTGCCTTTTTCTTGCGCGATGACGGGCACCAAACCTTGTGCGTCCCAGCGAATGTGATCGAGCCAGCTCATGCCTGCATCTTAAGACATCGCTTGCGCCTCAGCGCCGCACCGGTATCCCGCGCTCGGCCATGCGCGCTTTGGCTTGGGCCACCGTGAACTCACCGTAGTGAAAAATGCTCGCGGCCAACACGGCGTCAGCCCCCCCCTGCTGCACGCCGTCGGCGAGGTGGTCTAAGTTACCCACCCCACCCGAGGCGATGACGGGAATGGGAACCGCGTCCACCACGGCTCGAGTCAAGGCCAAATCAAAGCCGCTTTTGGTGCCGTCGCGATCCATGCTGGTGAGGAGAATTTCACCCGCTCCGCGCGCGGCCATCTCACGCGCCCAGGCAACCGCATCAAGCCCCACGTTCTTGCGCCCCCCGTGGCTGTAGACGTCCCAGCCTGGGCCCTTGATCTGTCCTTGGGCATCGCGCGCGGCGGCCTCTTCATCGCTGCGCCGCTTGGCGTCAATGGCCACCACGATGCATTGCGCGCCGTAGCGGGCCGAGGCCGCTCGAATCACGTCTGGATTGGCAATGGCGGCGGAGTTAAAGCTCACTTTGTCGGCGCCCGCGTTGAGCAAACGACGCACATCCTCCACGGTGCGCACACCACCGCCTACCGTCAGGGGAATGAACACTTCGCTGGCCACCGCCTCAATGATGTGCAGGATCACGTCCCGATCATCACTGGTGGCGGTGATGTCGAGGAAGGTGAGCTCGTCAGCGCCTTGATCGTTATAGCGCGCCGCGATTTCGACGGGGTCTCCGGCGTCACGCAGTTCGACAAAGTTAACCCCTTTGACGACACGGCCACCCGTCACATCGAGGCAAGGAATGATGCGTTTGGCGAGCATGGTCAAATCACTTGCAAGGTTTGGTCACCGCGCCAATGCGCCCCGGGGGCCACGGTGATGGGTTTGAACACTTGCGCGGCCTCCACGCAAAGCATGCGGCGGTGGTCGTCGTCGGGCATATCGGGCAATTCGGCACACAGGCGCGGCCCCGGATTCCAGACCACTTGGTTGGCAAGGCTATCGCTTTGGGTGATGCGCAAGCGATGCGCACCGTCCACCAACTCGAGCGCGTTACGGGGGGCGTCATAAACGCGATCCCAGTGCCCCGGCAGGCGCAAGGGCTCAGCGGCCACGCCCTGGGCATCCTGCAAAGCATCCCACTCAGGCTGGCCGCCCAAGCCTTCCACCAGGACCTGCGCGATATCGTCAACCGCGAAATAGGTGTGGAGAGCGCCGGTGAAGGACCAGGATTGCGTGCTGGTATTTTGCACCATGAGTTCCATGCGCAAGCTCTCGGGCAGGAGCTGCACGGTCAGAGTGAGCGTGAAGCCGTGCGGCCAAAGGGCCCGCGAGGCCTCGTTATCCCGCAAAACCAAGCGTTGGATGACGCTATCGGGTTCGCATTGGGGTACCGCAGGCACCCACGGCATTTGACGCACAAAACCGTGTTTGGGCAGGGGGCCACGGTCGCTGAACTGCGGCCAGCAGACGGGCACGCCACCGCGAATCGGGTGTTGACCGTCCCAAGGGTTGGTCGGGCTGAGATAGAGTTGCTCGCGCTCGCGGGCGCGCCAGCGCAGCACATGGGCGCCTTGCAGGGCGATTTCGGCGCGGTCGCCGTTGGGCAACTCGAGCAACAGGCCGGGTTGGCCGTGCAATCGAACGGCACGGCTTTGACCCAGGCGCGGGTCAGCCGTTGAGTTCATCGGCTCGGGCCTGGGCTTTGGCGAAGTCGAGATCGCCACTGTAGATGGCGCGACCACAAATCACACCTTCAATGCCCTCGTCTTCCACCGCGCACAGGGCTTCGATGTCCTTGAGGTTGGAGAGGCCGCCAGAGGCGATCACCGGAATGGTCAGGGACTGGGCCAACTGCACCGTGGCGTCAATGTTGATGCCGGTGAGCATGCCGTCGCGCCCAATGTCGGTGTAGATGATGGACTCCACGCCGTAGTCTTCAAATTTCTTGGCCAAGTCGACCACCTCATGACCGGTGAGTTTGCTCCAGCCATCGGTGGCCACTTTCCCGTCTCGCGCGTCCAGGCCCACAATGATGTGGCCACCAAAGGCCGAACAAGCGTCTTTGAGAAAGCCCGGGTTTTTCACCGCCGCCGTGCCAATGATCACATAGCGCATGCCCGCGTCGATGTACTTTTCAATGGTGTCGAGGTCCCGAATGCCGCCGCCCAATTGCACCGGCAAGTCATCGCCCACGGCCTTGAGAATGGACTTGATGGCTAGGTTATTTTGCGGCTTGCCCGCAAACGCACCGTTGAGGTCAACCAAGTGCAGACGCCGGGCGCCTCGGGCAACCCATTGCAGGGCCATTTGAGCCGGGTCTTCACTGAAGGTCGTGGCCTGCTCCATGTCTCCTTGCTTGAGGCGCACACAATGGCCATCTTTGAGGTCAATCGCGGGAATCAGTAGCATGGTGGCAGTGGGGCGTCCTTGGCACCCATAGGGTTACGGTTCAGGGGTTCCAGTGTAAAAAGTTACGGTACAGGGCCAAGCCGTGCGCCGCGCTTTTCTCAGGATGGAATTGTGTCGCAAAAAGGTTGTCGTGCGCCACTGCGCAAGCAAATCGCCCACCATAGTCCGTTTCGGCCGCACAATGGGCGCGCTGCTGGGGGCGGGCGTAGTAGCTGTGAACGAAATAAAAGTAGCTACCCTCGGGTACACCCGCCCAAATCGGGTGGGGCTGCACGGGATAGACCTGATTCCAGCCCATTTGGGGCACCTTGTACCGGCTCCCATCGGGTTGCTGGCGTCCCGCCAGGTCGAATTTGATGACCTCGCCTGGAATCAGGCCCAGGCCCGGGGTATCGCCCTCGGCGCTGTGGTCCAGCAACATTTGCATGCCCACGCACACCCCGAAAAGCGGTTTTTTCGCAGCGGCCTCCAAGACCGCCTCCCACAAGCCCGATTCGCGCAACTCGCGCATGCAATCGGGCATGGCGCCCTGACCCGGCAAGACCACCCGATGCGCATCGCGCACCACCTGGGGATCTTGCGTGACGCTCACCTCGGCATGATCGACGGCGCTGGCCGCGTGCAACACGGCCTGGGCCACGGAACGCAGATTGCCCATGCCGTAATCGACGACCGCCACGCGGTTAGAAGCCATGGTCAGAGGCTGCCTTTGGTCGAGGGAATGGCTGCAGGGGCGCGGGGGTCAATCTCCAGCGCCATGCGAAGCGCACGCCCGAAGGCCTTAAAGACCGTCTCGGCTTGGTGATGGGCGTTCTCGCCCCGCAGGTTGTCAATGTGCAGGGTGACAAAGGCGTGGTTCACAAAGCCCTGAAAAAATTCGTAAGTGAGTTGGGTGTCAAACTGCCCCACCATCCCACTTTTGAATGGCACGTCCATCACCAGACCGGGCCGACCGGAGAAGTCGACCACCACACGGCTGAGCGCTTCATCCAAGGGCACATAGGCATGGCCGTAACGGCGCAGGCCTTTTTTGTCACCCACCGCCTTGGCCACCGCTTGGCCGAGCGTGATGCCCACATCCTCCACGGTGTGGTGTCCGTCGATGTGCAAGTCCCCCTGCGCCTCGATGTCGAGATCGATGAGGCCATGGCGGGCGATTTGGTCGAGCATGTGGTCAAAAAAACCAATGCCCGTGGCAAGACGAGATTGTCCCGTGCCATCCAGATTCAAACGAACCGTGATGCGGGTTTCCTGAGTGTTGCGGCTGACTTCGGCTTGGCGCATGGCGCGTGAGA